>FWWL01006241.1_pt1 | contig 14687 bp, 10 predicted proteins | sample 2228331 | NCBI WGS metagenome assembly FWWL01 (sample SAMEA103939775, study PRJEB20133) | metagenome
GAAATTTTATCTTTTGCTTCTATATATCTGACGATTTTGAATAAACATCTGTCTGGATGGTCAAACCCAAATGCCATTATTATTGTAATTACTGTATTTGAGTATCTTATAAAATCTTATAAGAGCATATAATTTTAAGTATGGGCAGAAAAGGGTTTTTCATACTTATGACTTCGTTCTTCGTGTTTTTATGCACTTTACTCTCCATAATACCTCTTGTGATGATAAAGCCCAAATTTTCTGTTGTGAAAAAACTTGATGAAGATATATATCTTATGAAGAAAGCAAAAGATAAATGCATAGCAGGAGCAGTAAATACCGAAATAGCAAATAGGAAAATAGTGATAGAGAGAGTAGGTCAAATCGAAAACCAAAAAGAAACCGAAGATAGAATTGGAAATGAAAAGAGAGCGGGAAGCAGAAAAATAATTTTTGACTTAAACTGTGAACCAATACTTATTATCTGGTAAATGACGGGTTTGAAAATCAGCATTGCGATAATAGTATTTTTCATACTTACGCTTTTGATCAGCGCTCTCAATATGTGGAGTATATCCGCCAAGCTTTTGGATTTCTCACTGTTTGAGAAACACTTCTTATCCCTGCTACTTTCATTTCTTTCATTCTCCGTTGGTTCTGTTCTCGGGAGAATCTTTCGGAAATTTTTAACAGTAGGGTTTATCATAACTTTTGCATCTTTTATACTGCTTTTTCTTGTTGAGCTTAAGGGCGTTACTGCTTATGGTGCAAAAAGATGGCTCTCCATTGGTGACCTGACGATACAACCAACAGAAATTGCCAAAGTTGGACTTGCCCTTTTAGCATCAGAATTCGTAAACAGAAGGAAAAGAGGGTCCCTCTTACTTTTATTTCTCATAACAGTTATACCGTCAATCCTTATAGTTAGACAGCCGGACTACAGTTCAGCTCTCGCAGTATTCTCAATATTTTTGGTAGCAATGTATTTCACAATATCTGCAAAACCTCTAATTGTGTGCGCAATTTTAGTGTTTGCATCAATTCCTCTGATATGGGAGTTTGGTCTCCGCGAATATCATAGAGAAAGAATAAAGGCAATTCTGAATCCAGAGAAAGAGTTCTATGGCGCAGGATACCAGACTATACAGTCAAAAATAGCAATAGGGATGGGTGGCATATACGGTGCAGGATTTGCAAAAGGTGCTCACAGCAGCGGCAAATGGATACCAAATCTTCACTCTGACTTTGCTTTTGTATCCATAGCGGAGGACTTCGGGCTTGTGGGAACAATCATGACACTCATCATAGTCTTCGGACTCATATTTTCAATTTTCGCAAAGGCACTTTTTACCGAACAAAAAATCGCAGGAAGCTTATGCTCAATAGTTGGGGCGATAATTACAATACACGTCGTGATAAACCTACTTGTGGTATCTGGTCTCTTCCCCGTCATGGGCATACCGTTCACATTCATATCTTACGGAGGAACTCACAATGTATCTATGGCTTTCCTGATCGGAATATGCACGGGAATACCGGAACCTAAAAAAGAAATAAAAATAGAAACATGAAATCACCATTGAAACTCCATTACAACTGGTTTGGCTCTCTTTATCTCACCGGTATAGACTCCATCTTCATATTTTAATTCTCCTTTTATGATTTTGACGCGAAAAGATGATTGAACCGACACATGAGAGTGCTCAAATCTATCTTCATATAATCCTATTTTGAAACTCGGAGGTGGTGGAGCAGGAGATAGCCAAACCGGCACTTTAAAAAAGGCATTTATCTCAAAAGATGAATTCGCTTCGGGAGACATATCAATGCGCAAATCAGTAATGTGTATATTTACAGACCTCCCCTGTAAAGTAACCTTGAAACCTTTCATAGCGTCAAGAGAGATAAATTCACCGAGCATCTTGAGCTCATCGGAGTCTATGAAACCATCTCTGTTTTTGTCTGCCATCACCCTTAACTTGCGAGCTTCATCCCCCGGTGGAACCCTATAAACAACAGAAAGTTCAATCCTATCCCTTCCGACAGATAGAAAAAAACTCCTTTTGTGATGAAACCTATGTCCCCAAGCAGAAAAAACATAAAATAAAAAAGATAAAGAGAAAAAAATCAAAGGGAAAATAAAGGAAGAGATAAGAAGAACCAGAGGTCTTACCATCAAAAAATTTTTAAAAAATTTACAAAAATTTTTATTTCTCCGTAAAGATGGATACCTATCTTTAATCTATACTCTATGGAGGTTGAAGTGAAATCACGTGCAAAACCGCTCGTGCAACTTGAAGGCATAGTAAAATACTATGGAGACAGACTCGCAGTAGATAACATAAGTTTTGAAGTTGGAGAGGGAGAAATATTAGGTTTCCTTGGACCAAACGGTGCGGGAAAAACAACAACAATGAGAATAATTACAGGATATATGCCCCCCACAAAAGGAACAGTAAAAGTATGTGGGACAGATGTGCTTGAAAACCCGCTTGAAGCTAAAAAACACGTAGGATACCTTCCGGAAAATCCACCGGTCTACACAGATATGACAGTGATATCATTCCTAAAATTCGTAGCAAAACTTAAAAAAGTCCCAAAAAACAAAATCAAAGAAAGAATAGAATTTGTCCTACAAAAATGTGGACTTGAAGATGTGAAAGGACGGCTCATAGGAAACCTCTCAAGAGGATATAAGCAAAGAGTAGGAATAGCACAGGCTATAATACACGACCCAGATATAATAATTCTCGATGAACCTACTGTGGGACTTGACCCAAAACAGGTTATTGAGATAAGGAACCTTATAAAGGAAATATCAAAGAAAAAAACGGTTATACTTTCAACCCATATATTGGCTGAGGTGACAAAAATATGTGATAGGGTGATAATAATATCGCAGGGAAAACTTGTTTTCGGCAAATATCTTGATGAAGTCACGGAAGAAGGAGAGAGAAGATTTCTCATCTCTTTTGATGATATGGAACAGGCAAAGCAAGCGGAGGAAATAGTCAGAGGTATCGAAGGCGTAAAGGAAGTTGTAAGTAAAGACGGTAAAATTATGGTGAAAACACAAAACGACATAAGAAAAAAAATAGCAGAAAAACTCTTCACTAACAGAATAACTCCTGTTGAACTTTTTGAAGAAAAACCATCCTTAGAAGAAATATATCTCAAGGTTGTCTCGGGATGAACAAGTTGAACAAGACAAAATAACGCAAGCCCAGATGAACAAACAGAAAAACTTAATTATTAGAGACTGAGCCCGGGAAAACTCAGGGTTAAAAGAAATAAAAGAATAAAAAATAATTAAAAAATAAAAAAAAGAATAAAGATGTCACCCCTTCTGAAAAGCCTCGTATATGTATTTTATGCAATTTTAGTTTTTCAGATATCAAGATTGGCTCTGTGTGTTCTATATATAGAAAAATTCATACCTCTCGCCTTCATCAATGGTATAAGATTTGACTTAAATGTGATAGCAACTTTCTGGTCGGTTCCTATTATCCTTATAAATCTACCGATAAGGAGATGGAATAGAGTAATTTTTGATCTTTCGGCTGCGTTCATGTATTTAACATTCGTAATTATGGCTCTCATGCTCGCTGTGGATATCGGATACTTTGGATATGTACAAAAACACATCTCAACCGAAATCATATCAATAAGAGAAGATACAAAATTCATAGTAGATATAATACTAAATCATTATGCTACACACCTTGTTGTATTCATAACATTTTGCATTGTCTCTCTATATTTTTGGATGAAAGTAGCAAGAGCAAAAACTAAGTTCCCAAGCAAAACAAAGCAAATCGCAATTTCTTTGATAATAGTAGTTGTAATTGCCATCCTGATGAGAGGAACAATATCGAGCAAACCAATACATATTATAGATGCATTTTCACACGGAAGAGAATTCGGAAACATATCGCTGAACGGAGCTTTCACAATATATAGAACACTTTATTCAATGCGAAAATCTCTCGACACTAATGAAATGAAAAGTGAATTCTTCCGATTAGAAGAAGCTATATCTATACTCGGTCTCAAAGAAGATTATCCATTTGAAAAACAGTCAACGCACTGTTTAGAGGAGGAAAATAAAAATAAAAATATAGTTGTCCTCATACTGGAAAGCTGGACACCTGAGTATATAGATAGCATATCAGCAAAAGAATATGGAGTCACAAAAAACTTTGACAAGATATTAAAGAATGGAACATATATACCAAATTTTTATGCGGCAGGAATAAGAAGCATACAAGGAATACAAGCAATAATAACCGGACTTCCCGTTATACCGTCTTTGCCTCCCGTAAGCTTCGGATTAGAAAGCGTCAAATTTCTCGGAATAGGCGAGATTCTCAAGAAAAACGAATATAAAACCATCTTCATTCAAAGCTCAAAAAGAAGGTCATACAGACTTGACTCTCTTGCAAAAGCAAGTGGATTTGAATACGTATATGGTATGGAAGACATAAAAAGAGATTTAGGAATATTACTTAATTATAAATCCCCTACACCACCTTTCGGATGGGATTACGAAACACTAATGTTCACACTAAAAAAGATAAGAGAAATAGGAGAGAAATTCGCAGTATTTGTGTTTACAGGCTCAACCCATCCAACATATCCAAAACTACCCGAATTCTCAAAATATGAATACTCACCAAAAGGATTAGGTGGTTACCTCAATGCTCTGAACTATTCCGATTGGAGTCTCGGTGAATTTATGAAGGAAGCGGAAAAAGAAAAATGGTTCAAAAACACAATTTTCATTTTCATTGCAGACCATCCCGGGCATCAGAAAGAAGGTTTTAAAGAAAAAGTTCATATCCCATTCGTAATATACCCACGAGTGATTTCTGACGTAATTGATGTAGTAGGTTCCCAATATGATTTGGTTCCAACAATCCTTGATATACTTTGCATAAAATCAAACTATTATTCAATAGGAAAATCAGTGTTCAGGAAAAATGACCAAGATTTTATCTTTACAACATTGGGGGAACTCATAGGTGCAATTTCAAAAGACGGGTATATAGCTCACAACACATTAAAAATAATATCAGCTGAAGGGAAAACAGATGAACTTGAAAAAAAATTACTCGCACTTTTACAGGTCAGTCTATGGGCAATAAGGAAAAATAGATGGGCAAGATAAAAAGTCAAGCTAAAAAGTCTAAAATTATTACACCATGAGCGCTGAAAAAAACCAGAGTAACCAGAGCGATGAACAAAAACAAAAAGAAGATAATAACAATAACAAGGAAAATAACGAAAAAAATGATGATATACTGTCAGAAACAGATAAACTGAAGGAAGAATTTGGGCGGGAACTGCACTATGCAAAAGACATAGAAGGTGTAAGGAGAATCAGGTCAAAATACAAAGACTTGATATCGGAAATGTTCAAAGTAATACCGAAAATAAAAAACTTGGAGAAAAAAAAGGAGGTTGGAAGGAGACTTAATGAACTCAAAGAATATATAGAGATTGAGGTAGAGAAAAAAATATCAGAGTTTGGGACATCTGAAATTGAAATCCCTGACATCTCCTTAGATGGTAGAAGATGGTTCTCTGGTGAGCTTCATCCGATAACGATTACACTGAGAGAAATAATCCATATATTTGAGAAGATGGGATTTGAGGTGGAGGATGGGCCAGAGATAGAAGATGACTGGCACAATTTTTCTGCCTTGAACATTCCTCCACATCACCCCGCACGCGATATGCAAGATACATTCTATCTTGAACTTGAAGGAGAAAAACTTCTGAGAACTCACACATCACCTGTGCAGATAAGAGCAATGATGAAAAGAAAAGGAAAATTACCGGTCAAAATCATAGCTCCGGGCAGGGTGTTTCGAAGAGACTGGGATGCAACCCATTCCCCCGTCTTCCATCAGGTAGAGGGACTTTTCGTAGATGAAAAAGTAAAGATGTCCGACCTTTTCGGAGTTCTTGAATTTTTCTTCAAAACATTTTTTGAAGATGTGAAGGTAAGGTTTCGTCCCTCCTACTTCCCTTTCACAGAGCCATCAGCAGAAGTTGATATATCATGTCTGTGCGGAGGTGAGAACAAGGAGTGTAAGGTATGTAAAGGGAGTGGATACCTTGAGGTTGCAGGGTGTGGTATGGTGCATCCAGAGGTCTTCAGAAGCGTTGGATATGAGAACGTGCAAGGATTCGCTTTTGGAATGGGAGTTGAAAGACTTGCAATGATAAAATTCGGAATAACGGATATAAGGCTCTTCTTTGGAGAAAACTTTATAGTGTTCAAGAAAAGATATTTTTAATTAAAAGATATTTTTAATTTATTAATTGTTATGAAATAAAAAATTACCTCCGATGTTCGTTTGTTCTACCCAGAAGAAAATTCCGGAGTTTTTTGTCCCCCGCAACTACAGAGGAGGTAGCAATGATGAAAATTCCTCCCCCAATAAGCACAAAGATTCCGGTTTCGGTTCTCAGAAATGAAGCAATATAGTCAAACGAAATTTCCCTTTCGTGTGTTGCATGATGAAATTCCTCAAAGCTCCCCCCGAAAAACGCTCTATCCCACGTAAAAAGAAAAAGCAGAAACATAAAAGATAAAATAGCCGAAACAACAAGAAAAAACATACTTCTACTCCTTACAATCAAACCAGCAAAATAACCTAAAACGAAAAAAATAGGATAAGTCATGAAGATAAATAGGGGAATATAAATGGGAACAAGATTGGCATCTAAAAAAAACATAAACATCCAATCCGGATTCACCGCAAAAGAAGCAACACATAAAATGATAAAAAGAATGATAACAAAAATTCCTCTTCTGAGCTCGCCCTTTTGAGAACCAAAGCCAATAAGAAAACATATCAATGGATCGTAAAGAAACATGATTTTTTCTCCCCTTCCCTCATAAACTTTTCCTATCTCAATATTATTCCAAACTCCAAATAATTGAATCAAATAGATTAATCTTGGCTAAATTGACCCCGCTACTAATCCGCACATCAGTTAATATTTCAAATTTAATGTAAATCACTTAATTTTTCTTGTTGTCTTTGGGATCTTTGAATACCACCCATTTGGCATTTTGAATATGTATCTTAAACGGGTAATCTTTCTTTCATACCATTTACCTCTTTACTTTTAAGTAATAACACAAGACTGAGATTTTTTCAAGATGGGAAGAAATTTTTTCTGATCGGGATATAGCTTATTTAATGGAATACAAGATAATCCTATTACTTAAAAGTTGCAAAGTTACGGATTAATCTGTTAATTTGCCGCTAATCTTGGACCTTGTTGACTTATTGTTAATCTCTGTTTTTTAAATCCAGTATTTTTAAATCCGGCTAATCTTAAATATCATAAAATTGTGAATATCACATGAATATCAGATGATATTATTCCTTCTGAGGAAAGTTTCAACAGCTTCATTAACCTTATCCGGGAACTCAAGGGGTGTATAGTGTGAGCCGTTTTCAATCTCAAAGAGTTCGGCTTTGGGTATTCTTGTTGCCATATCCGCAGCAAATTTTGCTGGTGTGAAAAGGTCTCGCGTCCCATATATTATGAGTGTTGGAACACGGATTCTTGAGAGTATATCCTCTGCGTCATGTTCTCCGAGAGCCCGAAAGTTCTTCACATACTCACGCATATCAAGAGAAAGCCACGAAAGAACAAGTTCCTTAGCTATATGGTCATACCTACCCATAGTGAAAAGTCCGAGCCTATGAGCTAATCGAAGAAGGATGCTCCTTTTTGTAAGTTGTCTTGCCAGAGGGAAAAGCACACGCATACCATCTTGCATGAAAACGAAAAAAAGATTCCAGAAAGAGTCAGGAAAAACACCATAAAATGCTTTCCTAAATGGCTTACCCCAAACACCATTTATCTGGATCAAAGCAATAAACCTATATTGCTCCATTTTGTAGAACTCAAAGTTAAGCTGAACTCCCATGCTCCATCCGAAAAAAATCGCTTTCTCAACACCAAGATGGTCGAGAATAAATTTTAGGTCTTTTGCATGGTGCTCAATTTTATAAAATCCAGTTTTAGGTTTCTCGCTTTTGTAAAGTCCTCTGTAATCCCATGATATAAACCTCATTCTGCCAGCGAAATGCTCAAGAAGCGGTGTCCAAGCATTTATATCACCGCCGAGACCGTTCGAGAGAACAGCGGTAACTTCTCCGTCTCGGGTATCATATACGCAAAGCCTTGTTCCATCCCAACTCTCAATAAAAAAATTATACACAGAAGAATTTTAAAAAAGTCAGTCAGGGTCGCACAACATCTCTGAACAGAGCTGATATATCTTTCCCTCTTCGTAAAATCTCCTTTGCATCTCAAGTATTATGGGGACAAGCCTGGGGACCGTATGTGGGGTGACAAAATCTCCTTCATTAAGAAGCGGCCACCATTTCCTTACAACCTGCGAGTGTGGGTCTTTGGGTGGTAGCAAATTCTGTTCGGGAAGTTTTTCATTTTCAGGAATTCGGGGGTCGACCTGAATATAACCGGAGCCATTCCACCCATCTGATGCATCAACAATATCAACACCTAAAGGAGGATAAATGAGCTTTTTTATCGCCGGAATTCCCGCTGTGCTTGCAAAGGCACGAGTAGCAAGGTTAGCCACCTGCTCATCATAAAGCGCTTCCCTTACAATTATTTTTTTTGGTTCAAAATCAAATTCATCACTACCACGCGTTACATATGGAGCAAAAGTAATGGGGTCAACAATGTCAAAAAACATCTGTCCCATAGCAATGAGTTTTTTCACCTCAAGCTCCCACATGTCACCCTTAGGATAAGCTAAATTTCTGAGAGGATCCCAACTTCTGTTTCTTTCAAGCATAAACATCCAAATAGAACCGCCAACATCAAGAACTCCAAATTTCACACCTCTGACAAGTGTCATAAATACTCCTCCCTGAACACCACCATTTGATATCCCATAGTAGACCGGATTTTCATGATCAATATCTACTGAAGTTCCAAAACCTCCAACAGCTTCCCTGACAATATCCCAAAATCCTTTCCTTCTTACAAGGATAGATAATGCGAGAAAATTAGCGTGCCCCTGTTTCAGGTTAAAAGCAGTTCTCTCAATAACCTGAAGTGGATGGGCAACCTTTTTGGATACCATAGAGAAAATTTCACCCCTCGCTTCCTCATCAATACCTACCCACCTTGTTGCTATAATTGGCATACAGAAATAATTAGCGGAATAAAGAAGATTGTGAGAATCAAGTTCCTCTTCACTTCCAAAAAGCCCATGCCCAAAAATCATAGGCTTAACTCTTCTACTCCCACCTCCACCACCCACACCTCCACCACTCCCGCCACCGCTTCCTGTATCTTCAAATACACACTTAGGTATATTTAGGAGAAATCGGGCTTCAACAAGCTTGCTTTGGTCCCGGTAATCCGGAACGTAAAATGTTCCTGATACAGATTTGGCCATAAGCTCTTTGTAAACATCAGGTATATTAGACTGAGCATAAGGTTTATCCTTTACACTGTCTATGACGAAAGTGATTTTGTCCTGCATGCTATAAATCGTTTCTCTGACAGTGAACATATGTTCACCTATTATCTTTCTTTCTGAAGCAGTAGGAAAATCCCAAGCAACAAGGATTTCATCTTTCCCTATACCCTGCTTCTCCAAAAATTCAACGATTCGGACAAAATGTTCTTTCCAACTTTCCATTGATTCAATATCTGCTCCTTTTAGGATAGCTTCGAAAAACACAGGAGAATCAAGGGCGCTACCATCTGCACCTTTCAACGAATTTTTTATAACGACCACGTATCTTTTTTGAGTTTTCATTCTCCTCAATGGTCTTATATAAAGCACCTGATATGGTGGAGAGGCTCTTGCATCAGGTTCAACAAACACAGGAATTCTCTCTCCGCTTTCCAATTCTATAAGCTGTATAGGTGAATTCGGACCTGTTGTCTGTTCCGGTAAGGGTAGTCCTTCTCTTGAAAAACCAAGAGGATGCCAGAAAATAATCTGGTTCGCAGGAGAAAAACCATCAAGGGAGTTTATGAATTCAAGGTTTGGAGGTAGATATCCATCAGGATTTTTAAGAACCTTATCAGGAACGCTTACATGTCCATCCCGATAAAACTGTGTGAAAGGAAAAGGAAAGAAACACTCATCTTTAACCTCCTCTGGCATACTCTTATAACGAGAAAGTATGTTGCACTCAGGAAAGGGTAAATTGATTGATATCTTTTCAGCTCCCATTCCTCCACTATCACGGTCAACTTCTACTCCTCTTTCACAGGCAGAAAAGAGAAAGACAAAAAGGACAAGAAAATAGATGAGAAAAAGTTTTTTCTTCATGTATGAAAGTTTAATAAAAGCGAAACAGAAGAGTTAAAAACTTAGAATTTAGAATTTAATCTCTTCTTTTTGCGAAAAAATAATCCGTGTAGCAAAAATAATCTCCCCTGAAGAACCTTATGATGGTGAAACACCAAAATGAAAATAAAAAAATTTAAAGAGTGTTGTAAATTCTTTGAAGGTAAATTTTTGCAAGATGCAAAAAGCAAAATAAAAAATTAAAATAAAGTGCGAAAAAATTGTAAAAGCGAAAAAATTGTAAAATTTGTAAGCGATATTTTTAAAATTAGAAAAAAATAACAGGAATAAAAAATAACAGGAATAAAAAATAATAGGAGGTGAAAAAAGATGAAGTATATAAAAACACCAGGGAAAATAACCGCAATAACCGCAACAGCGGTAATATCTCTTGCTATCATGTTACTGAACTCGTGTAGAAGAGAAGAGAAAATATTCTTTTCTGTTTCACGAGATACAGTGACGGTATTCGGCTGGGTAAAAGACTTAGACGGCAAACCAATACCGAAGGCAAAAGTAAGTATATACCCAACACAGGATTCCGCTGAAACAGATGAAACAGGCTTATACAGAGTAAGCATAGGGCTTGGGCAACTCCCCGCCGATGCTATTATCAACATAAAAGTTGAGAAAGAAGGCTTTGTCTCAAGCATGGGAAGTATATCTTTTGCCGATGTCTTAACAGCACCGGGATGCACGGATTGCGACTTAGTGCAAAGGAGGATAAAAAGGCTTGATTTTGCAATGGCAAAACCGGCAAAGTTAAGCATTCTCGTCTTAGATTCAAACGAGAAACCAATAGTTGGAGCTAAAATAAAGATTGTCCCATCACCCGAAGTAGCCCAATATCTTGGAGTATCTCCCTCAGATTTCATACTATCTGTGACGAGTCAGTCAAGCCCAGTTGAAATAACTGACGGCATACCAGCAATACCAGCAGATGTATCGATAGTAGTTTTCCCACCGGAAGGTAAGGAAAATGATTACTCGGTATCCGTAAAAGTGGCAGATCTTACCGAAGGTGTGTATGATGTAAAGATTATCATGGAAGCAGAACCCCTCCGTGTTATTTACACCTCGGTAGATTCCGGTCAATTCATCAATCCAGATTCAGATATAAAAGTTATCTTTTCAAAGGAGGTAACAGGCATTATAGCTTCTCTTTCATGCAATGCAGGTCCATATCAGCTTAACGCAAAGATAGATAAGGAGACAGTAACGCTCATACCTGCAGGTAGAGTTCTTGGCAACTGCATACTTGATATCCAACAAGCTTTCGGGAACAACAATGAAGTGCTTGAAGGTTCGGTGTTCAGATCATTTATCGCTTTTGACCCATCAGCACCGAGAGGTTTAGCATGCCCGACACCCCAAGTAAATCTCACACAGTATTCGGGTCGGACAACAGCTGTTTCATTTGAAGCTCCAAATTCGGTAATATCCTACGAGATAGATCTGAACTTCAATGGCTTTTCCATATTCAGCTCCCCAGACCTTCATATCACTTGGGTTCCACCAGTAGTGAGAGGAATACAAACATACAAAATATACAAACTTGAATACGAAGATTCACTATTAGGAAATGCAAGATGGGAGGAAGTTTTTGGGGTTACACCCAATTTCAGAATAACCCAAGGGAGATGGGAAGCGACAGTCAACGTGGTAGGTGAGAATATCTCCTATGGAAATGCGGTTTCATATGTTGTTGTCCCGTTTTCAATAAATGGTGAAGAACTTTGCTCTCCCGAAAATGCAGTTCCTCTCACATTCAAAGATAATACAGGACCAAGAATAACTGGTGTGGGCGGGGCTCCAGGAGGATATCCGGATATCAATAATGGTAGTGTTCATAATGTAACCATATCCTTCTCAGAAGGAATAACTTCGGGAAGCATAAGCATAACGTCGCGCTCATTTTCAATAGAGAAAATAGGAGAAGCTATTCAGGCAAATCAAATATTTGCGCGAATATTTGTTAGACCGCTCAGTCCTGCAATACCAGATGGAACGGAAAACACAGACGGGGATAGAAAATTGAGGCTCAAAATTGATGAGGCGACAAAACTCTGGGTAGGAGAACAAGTCAGAGTATATAACTCGACCGGGACTGCTCAAACTTCTCCTCTCACAATAACTAACATAGCGATAACCGGAACTGAAGATGCTCTCATCTGGTTTGATGGCAATGTTACAGATACCGCAAATAATGTCAGCAACTTCGTAGGCGGTCGGATCGTGCCAATAGCAGGAAACCCCCTACAAGCTACGCAAGCTTCCCTTTACCCCCAACAGAATTCATTAGTAGGCGCAGTAGCAAACGCATTTAGAGGACTTACAGTAAAAGATAGGATACAGATACTTGATATAGATGGGAAAGTAAGAGTTGTTGAAGTTCAGGAAGTTGATGATAATACTAATACACTAAAAATCTCCGGTAGTGTGGCTGACCTTGGGCTAAAGTGTAATATTGACAATCCATGTCAATTCAGAACACTTAATCCAGATATAGTTTTCAAAGGAGATGTATTTGACACTTCTGGAAATGGGATAGTAGGCTGGGCAGACCAGACATCACACAACGGTTCAATAATATGGTAATAAAATGGGCGGAAATGGGTGGAGTGGATGAATTCAATGGGTGGAATGGATGAATCCCCGGCAGATGAATTTCCCCGGCGGGATGAACTCCCCCACTCCACCTATCTTCGCAGTACTCCTAATCCGATTCTTCTCAAAGCTGTCTTTTATCCTTAAATTTCATTTTGGGATGATTAATTTTTCTGCAAGGGGGTAGAGAGTTATGAGGAAAGTCGGAGGCATATTTGCAAGTCTTTCTCTCTTGTTTGCTAGTCTTTCTTTCTTGGCTTTGTTCTCCTTCGGATGTGGGAAGAGAGCGGAAAAAGGACAAGAGATAACCACACAGCCTCAGCGCACATATGTGAAATTTGAGTTCCCCACACAAGCTCAGGGAATAGAAGGTAAAAGCGGAGTTATGACCGCAAGGCTCATCACAGGAAGGTTGCTCACAGGCACAGGCACGGGAGAGATTATAACAGCCCGCGCTCCTTCCAAAATGCAAGAAAAACAACAAATGGAACAAACCGAGTTCCAAACCCAACTTTCTTTTGTGAAAATAGAAGGAAAAGAATTCGCCATCAGCATGGCCCCTTTACCGCCATCAGAAGGAATATGGGAGATAAAGATAAAAATAATGCTTCAGGACATAATACTTTTTGAAGGTGATGGAAGAGTGGAAACATCAGGTTACGAAAAAGAGGTGGATATGACCAAATATTTAGTTTTAGAATTCCCAGATGATGACGAAGATAATCTCTCAAATGCAGAGGAAATATCAAAAGGAACGAATCCAAAAGACCCTCAATCATGCCCTGAGAAGAAAAAATGGTTTGTCGACAAAGACGGTGACGGATTTTGGGGAACAGAAGTAGAATCTTGTATTAAACCCGAGAAGGCAATGGAAGGCTTGACATTAAAAGACTGTGAAGATACAGACCCAGCCAAAAATCCATCTGCGGTGGAGATAGCCGATGGAAAAGATAATAACTGCAATGGTATGGTAGATGAAGGTTATGGTTTTGTTAGATTCACACAACCACCACCTCCACCACCACCCCCTATGGGTATCACCTCACCATTTTCATCGGGGGAATTGCATTCTTGCGCAGTTGACCAAAACGGAGATGTATGGTGTTGGGGGTCAAATGAATATGGGCAAGTAGGGGACCCGACCATAAACTTTGAGGCGACCTCTCCTGTGCGTGTCCTCCAGAATGTCAAAAAGGTTTCGGCAGGTTCACTGCACACATGTGCGCTCAAAGTAGACGGAACAGTTTGGTGTTGGGGCGCTAACGGGGCCGGTCAGCTCGGGTTGGGATACGTTAGCGATTACGTAACGCATCCTACACAGGTCACAACAATAACATCTCCTATAAAGGATATATCGGCAGGAGATGGATACACATGCGCAGTTGAAGAAAATGGAAAAGTGTTATGCTGGGGTAGCAACAGTTACGGACAATTTGGGAATAATTCAACAAGCTCCAGTCCAATACCCGTATATGCAAATATATCCAACGTGCTTAAGGTTTCAGCAGGTGGTATGCACACATGTGCCATCAAAGAAGATGGAACACTTTGGTGTTGGGGTGATAATAGATGGGGGCAGATCGGCTTAGGACAAACTGGTGGAGCAATATTATCACCACAACAAGTTACACAAATTACAGATATAAATATTGTATCAGCAGGTGGTCTTCACACATGCGCAGTAAATAATGCCGGAAGTCTCTTCTGCTGGGGATACAATTCAGACGGACAACTT
>FWWL01007574.1_pt1 | contig 14685 bp, 13 predicted proteins | sample 2228331 | NCBI WGS metagenome assembly FWWL01 (sample SAMEA103939775, study PRJEB20133) | metagenome
CCCGCCCCTTAGTTACTTATAGGGGGTTTCACCCCCTAAGAATACCCCCGATGCTAAGCCTCCTCTCTTAATTGTAGGGGTAGTCAACACCTATTTTAAGAAAGTGTCTTAGACACAAGTGCTTTAAGCACTTAGGCACGAGGCTAGGCCTCTTTCCTTAATTCCAGGGGACTTTGTCCCTCTATAACTCCCTTTCAAAAGAAAAAACTTTTGTTAAATAGAAATTTCTGGAACGAACTCTTTACAAATTGATAAAAACAAACATTTTTAGTTATAATTTTTAGTGGAAGCGCCTGTAGCTCAACGGGATAGAGCGGTGGACTTCGAATCCAAAGGTTGCGGGTTCAAGTCCCGCCAGGCGCGATGAGAGAAGATGGGCCGTTAGCTCAGTTTGGTAGAGCAGCTGACTCTTAATCAGCGGGTCGCAGGTTCAAGTCCTGCACGGCCCAAAAAGGGCAGATGGCGGAACTGGTAGACGCGCTAGACTTAGGATCTAGTGGGGCAACCCGTGGGGGTTCAAGTCCCCCTCTGCCCAATAACTCTTCAAACCTACAAGGCAGCTTGTAAAAGAGCATTTATTTCGTTCCTCCCAGCAGGTCGAGGCAAGTAATTCAAAAAACTGTACTTCGATGTAATACTTGCTACTAAGTCTATTTTTGTTTCATCAAAGTACTCTACCTCCGACAACCTTAATGGGATATTCAGGTCCATAAGTAACTTTCTTATAGACTCGGCGGATTTTATAGCAGCTTCTATGACTGTTATATCCTGTATTTTCTCTCCTAATGCCATGGCAGTCTGGACAAGTTTACCAGGTACTGAAGTTAAGTTGTAATCTATCACGTGTGGGAAAATTATTGCTGATATCTCTTCAGGAGGAATATTCATAACCAGAGAAGCAGATTGAGATATAGCAGTCGCTAATCCTGGTTTACTCAGAGCTAAGGCCATGCTACCCATTGCACCTGCTAAACATAGATTGTACAGCACAGTGGTATTTGTAGGTTCATTCACGAACTTTTTTATGTTTACATAGAACGTTTCTATTGTCTTGTAAGCAAATGAATCAGAGATAGGATTACTTGCTTTTGAGATAAACGCCTCAAAAGCTTGACACATAGCATCCATAGCTACTATGCCTACATAAATAGGTGGCAGTGAAGATATTATAGAAGTATCAAAAATTATTGCATCCGCGTACGAAAAAACATCAGTATGTGTTACTTTCATATTCTCACTAGGATCATATACAAAACAAGTATCTGATACACCCGGAATTATACCAAATGTTGTAGGAACTTCAACATATGAGATTCTCTTCCTCCTGTAATATGTGAATTTTCTATTAATATTGTCTTCCTGAGAGAGAACCTTATCAAAAAAAGAAGCTACAAACTTCGCTACACTCAGCACCTGATAATTCCCAACACCTACTACAATATCTGGTCTTGATACACGTACAAGCTCCTTTAAGTTCTCAATTTTCAAATAATTATTCACATTTCTTTCCAACTCGTCAAAAATTATGACAGAATCCGTATATCCAGTCAAAGACTTTTCTATCTTATCACCAATACCGGAATCTATTATATACTTTGAGTTCTCCAGAACTACTATTATTTTTTCACCAAGCCTGCTACACACTTCTCCTACCCTATTCAATATTTCAGAACCAACTATTATGTTCGAGGGGATATTATACTCAAACAAAGGCATTTAAAAACTCCCTTTTTTTTGAATAATACTGTATTTGTGAACACCCTTTTCAAATTCAAGTATACTTCTGTATATTATCGCAAGTACTATACAAGAAGTCAACATATTAGCACCACCGTAACTCAAAAACGACAAGTTTACACCAGTAGGTGGAAGTACACCACTTACAACCGCTATTTGGCCAAGACTCCATACCGATATCATAGAAGCAAAACCTATCACCATAGGACTCCGATACGGATCGTTCATTTTCCTCCCAGCCTTCAGAGATAGAATAAAAAATATCGCATAAAGCAACACCACAAATATCCCACCAATAAATCCAATTTCTTCAGTTATTACCGCAAACAACGAATCTGTATGAGGTTCTGGAATCCTTCCATTCTTCAAGACACCATTCCCTATACCAACACCCATCGCTCCATTACCAAAAGATTCCATAAACATTATCGATTGGTAACCTTTATTAAATGGGTCACTCCAAGGATCTACAAAAGATACTAGCCTTGCTTGAATATACGAAAGATTAGGAATCCATAAGTATAAAAATATTGCTATCGCTAACGTCGTCAAAATTATATACCTTATAGGTATCTCCGAAACATACATGACTATAACTGCTGTGAGAAAAATAAGAAACGCGGTAGATATATCAAGTTGAAAGGATATTATCACGAAAAATGTTACAGTAACTATAAATATCGGTAAAAATGTTCTCAAAAAAGACCTTTTATCCTTTTTAATAGAAATTACAGAAGAAATATACAAAACTAGTACTATCTTAATCAATTCGGATGTGTTTATAGATATAAAACCTAGATTTATCCACCTTATTGCTTCCCCTCTCATCTTACCAACACCTGGTATAAACGGAAGTAATCCAATAATTATTCCCAAAGCTAAAATCTGTTTTATATATTTTTTGTAGATACTCGTATCTACCTTAGAAAACACAAAAAATGCTGATATACCTAGAAACATCCATATCACATGCTTTTTAGTTATCTCTAGCGAATCACCGTATAGCTTCTCACTTATAAAACAGCTCGATGAGTAAACAAATACCAAGCTAAGCACTATAAATACTATCCCAATGTATAGTATCGAATATCTTAAAACTCTTAGCTGATATATATCTATACTATCTGATGAAAATTCAAACTTTCTTTCGTTTATGTTCTCCATACTCAGAATTTCGGATTTCAATTTTATCTCTAAATTGAAGGGAGGATATTTTTGATAATCGGAGCTATATCCTTACACATTATTACTTCTATCCTACCGGATTTTTCTACGAAATCCGAGGCTTCTTGAGTCAGAGGAGAAGTAGTTATGAAAACCAACTTATCACAGTTCTTTTCACTACTTCTCTGACTAAGGTCGAGAATCGGTATTTTACCTATTTCATTACCAGGAGGCCATCTCCTTATCGCAACATAGTATTTTATCTTCTCACCAATTCTACTACAAACAAAGTCGAGGCCTTCTGTTTCAACAAAACTAGGTAAATCTATTTTCGTAATTATACTGAAACCTAACGCTTTTACCAACTCTTCACAAATGGTATAAAAAGTTTTCGAATCCAGTCTATTAGCAAAAACATCACATATATCCTCAGACTCATCTATACTGAGACTTCTTCCCAGTTCTTTCTGCAACTTCCTTTCTCCGAGTTTTACTTTTTCCTGTACTTGCTTGACAATTTCATACACATCAAATTTCTGATTCTCTGGAATTTTTTGCCCGAATAACCTCCATAGTTCATCAGGTTTTAAAAGAGAACCTAGCCACCCTTCTACAAACTTTTCTATTTCCCTAAAAGGCCTTAAATCATAAGGCTTACCTTGGCTTTTCAGCTCGCTATTTTTTATAGCATCTTCTATAAATGACTCTATAGATGAAATAGTAACATTATCTACGTTATACCCCTTAAGGGTGTATAACATATCTCTTGCGTTATCATATTTGTTGAAATATAGATATGTTACAAATATCCCAAATCCTATCTCTGTTATTGTCTGAGACCAACCTTTTGTAGTTGCCAAAGCTAAAAACATATCCCAGTACTTAAGAGATTCGTTCAAAGATTTCTGATTAATTTCACAAAATATTATTATTTTGTAGATAAGAGCTAAAACCTCTTGAGGTACCTCCAATTGAGTTATTATAGAAGACAAAATATCCACCGCTCTTTTATATCCTCCTAATTTTGCTAACACGAAAGATATGATTATTTTCAATTTCTCATCCTTTACTTTAACTTTCTCGATCGCCTCCAATACCTCTGAATACTTGTTAAGCTGTATTTTTACAAGCGAATACAAGAAAACAAACTCCGGATCTTTTGATAAAAACGGACTTGCTTTTATACCAAAAGACTCAGCCACCACAAACGCTTCCAGAGACATTAAAATCTTGAATAATGTGTAGTTTATATCCATATCATTTGGCAAAAGATATGATGCGTAGTAAAGAAAATAAAAAGCTTCCTTTATATTACCTGACTTAAAGTACAATAAACCTATGTCTTTAAGAACATCAGCTTTTGATGTAACAGGAGGATATGAATCCCTCTCATAAAGTTTGAGATAGTAACCTATAGCTTCTAAAAAGTTACCTACTTCTTTGTTTAACAAGGCAAGTTCATATATTACCCTCGAATCATCCTTATTTTTTGCATACATTTTAAGAAGAAGATTAAGGGCTTCCTGGTACATCTTTTTGTTCTTGAGTTCATTTACCTTATCCAGAGATGTCCGAAACAAAGGTGCTATAAAAAAGTAATATATCACAGCAAGCACTACTGCTATTTCCAAAGCTATGAGTATTTCCATATAAAGCTAAAGAAGAATTATATATTAATTTTTCGGATATATTTTCTGTTTAGAAAACAAATAATATCAATATAGCTATAGCTATGCCGTATATAGCAATACCTTCAGCTAGACCTATATATATAAAGGAAATTCCTAAGAATTCCGGTTTTTCTGCAACTATAGAAGACGCTGTAGTACCTATTGGCCCAACTGCTATACCAGCGCCAATCGCTGAAAGACCCACCGCTAAGGATGCCCCTAGGTATTTTAAACCTTCAGCTATGGGATCCTTTGTCTTCTGTGCAGCTTCCTCAGTTTTTGCTTCTTCTACCTTAGTCTCCTCAGCAAGTGATTTAGTTGCTAGAACTCCAATAAACAAAATACCTATAACAACTACTATAGCTCCTACTATAACAACGTTTTTCAACATTTTCACGTTCTTTTTGGCAATGCTTCTAAATAGGAAATAAAGAAAGCCACTAACCACACCTAGCATAAGCATAGCAATAGACGCAGCTAATATCAAATCCATAAGTACCCCCTTCTCTCATCTACTTTACTTATAAAGGATTATTTCTTGAGTTTTCAAGCGAGAAAAAACCCGTTACCAGAAATTTCTATTTAGTGTCTAAGGCACTTTTCTTAAAACGGGGGGGTATTACTAGGGGGCGGAGCCCCCTATAATTAACTTACCAAAGGGAGTACCCTTAGAGGGCAAAGCCATCTAGAACAACAATTAGGGAGGGTAGGTGGGAATTGCCCTAAATAGGTTGCTAAGAATTACTTACCTCAAAAAAACTTACCTAACTTAAAAAAAGAATACTTGCTTCTACTTTAGAAGACTTAGGATAGGTAGTAATCTTAGGTGTTGAACCCCCTACAATTAAGAAAGAAGGCTTAGTGCCTATGGCACTTTCCTTAAAAAACGGGGGTGTCTAAGAGACTTGTGCCTTAGGCACTTTTCTAAAAAAACGGGGGTATTCTTAGGGGGCGAAAGCCCCCTGTAATTGAGAAAGGAGGCTTAGTCTCAGGGGGGTTGGGTAGGAAGATAACTTAAAATAAATCACCTTATTTCAAAAGACAAAAAAAACATATTGCCTATAAACCTTTCCACATCAGAAGGAAAAGAAGTATTTACAAAGTATCCACCTTTCAAAACAAAGTTATAGAAACTAGTCCAAACCCCAAACCCCAAGAAATTCGATGGAATGAACTTAGCTTTATCGTAAAATGGTAAAACATATGTATTTTCTAAAAAAAGTTTCACCTGAAAATCCTTAGCAGATAAAATAAAAAATTCCAAATTACCACCCAAAAATACGTAATCATTCTCCAAGTTAAAGGCAAGAGGTGGCTCAATCTTGGATGAATCAAAATTAAGTAAAAAGCATAGAGACAATCCCAGAAATTCACCTACAAAAGTAGTAGCATTACCAAACACTAAATTGAAATAGCCAGAGGAAATAGGATAATACAAACCTTTCTGTAAACCTATATTTCTGTATCCATCTTCTTTTCTAATACCACTGCCCAAGTCAGCATTGAGTATCAAAACTGATGATAAAAAAAACTCATCTATACGCAAATTCAAAATATTATCATAAACTACGAACTTAGAAAATAATTTTATATCTCCGAGAAAACCAAAATCATTGGCAACTGGCATAAATTCGTATGGTAATCTGATACCAAACATCGAATTCTTGTTAGGAGAATACTCTAGAGAAACCGTAACTTCAGAAAAAGAATATTTCAAAAAATCATTCATTATCCTACCGTATTCCTTGTAAAAAACAGAAAAAGAGAAAAAATCCCTGTCTTTAGTAATAGCATTCTCGCTCAAAAAATAAGGTGGGGCAGAAAAACTCAAAACACAAAAACTAAGTAACCCTATCAATACAAGACTTAACTTTCTAAACATAGTTTAACTATACTATAAAATTAGCACAAAAAATGCAACCTAATAAACAAAAATCCTAGAGGTTTCTACTTAAAATTTTTATTAGCATCTATTTAGGGCAACTCCCGCCAACCTGCCCTTCAGTTTGATTCTAGGGGGCTTCGCCCCCTAGTGATACCCCCATTATTTGAATAAAGTGCCTCAGGCACAGTGCTTTAAGCACCTACCCTAATTCTTAGAAGGGAAAATTTTTGTTAAATAGAAATTTACGGAGGAAAAGAGAAAAAAGAAAACCTCATAAAGTATGATTAAACATAAAAATCCCTAAATTTAAACTCCAATTCATCACTAAAAATTCCTGAGTAGAAATCTCTGGGTTTTAAGAACAGAAATTACTACTTAAGAAAAATTCCTCTAACAAATGCATAAGAGGAATGGGAGCAAATTAAGGGTTGGGGGATGAGTGTTGCTTACTTTAGCGGAGTCTAAAAACTCTAAAATAGAAATTTATGAAAATGCTTATAAAAAACTTGAAACTCCAATATCAAATTCCGAAAATCAAAATATAATTCCGTATTATTTCTAAGGGGATAATGAAGATGAGAAAAACAATCTCTACCATCGTTATACTTGTTGTAACTCTATCTTTTTTATCATGTAGACAAAATCAGAACGAGGAAGCAATACAAGTTATAGAAGAAATCCAGAAAAAGGAAGAAGAACTAGAGAAAATAAAAGTCCCTTCCTTTTTACTCAAAGATCAAGAAGAAACCAATGTTACAACAATGACATCAGTAGCCACACAAGAAACTCAAATATCTCCTTCTGACCTTTCATCAGAAGATCAAACAATAAAAAAACAGAAAATCAATCAGCTAACTCAAAAAATAACAGAAAAACAAAAAGTCGAAGTCTCTAAATACCCGTTTGAAAAAGAAACGTTAACAAAATATAACTCTAAAAAAACTATATCTTCCGGCAAACCCCAACAATCTCACAAAGTTTATTTTTCCTACAAGAACGGTTACAAATACATAAGCTCAGAAGCACCCGGTAAAATAACAACAGTATTAAATGTTCCAAACAAAGTATGGTATATCGATTACAATATTTATGCGATCCAAGCTAAAAACATAAACAGGTACAAAAACTACATGATAAAAAAATACCTGATAGGCATAGGTAGAAATATAAGCGTCTACAATAACCAAAGCCAACTAACAGTGTATTGGACCGGCAAAAATCTAAATAAATCAACCTTACCTAAAGGTAAATACATAATTGTCTCTTCGGTTTTTATGAAGGATAAGAACAAAAAGGTAATAGCTAGAAGTATAAAAATTCTAGGTCAACCTAGTAATATCATTTACCTCGAACTAAGATAGTTTAGTTACAACCACATTCCTTTTGATCGCAAGAGCATGGTTTAGTATGTTTTATCTCTTCTGGATTATTTATTTTAAAACCTTCTCCAAAAATCTCATCTTTAACAAAATCTATCTCAGAACCTTTGAGAAAATCATACGAATTCGGGTCGACTATAATCTTTATTCCGTTGCTTTCAAAAAAGAGATCATCTTCTTTCTTGAGATCATCTATAGCTAGACCGTACTTTAAACCACAGCATGAAACTGTAGCCATAACTCTTAAATAAGAGTTTTCTTTGTTGTTTTCTTTGAGTAAATTCTTGAGATAACCAGCAGCAACTTCAGTGATGCTTATCATTTAAACCTCCTGAAAAATTTCACCAATAAAGTTAAAAAACTTAGATAACAAAATTCAAGAGTAATAAAAATAACTATATATACCAAACTTCTGAACAATGGAATACAGTGTTTGCTGATATATCTCTTTATACATCTAAAAGTAAGAGGCCAAGAATTTTTCAACATGCTTGGTATTCGTTGACAAGTTGTCTTTACGAACTTATAATCATAGTGAAAACAGGAGGTAGCTATGTCACAAAAAGTAATTAATGTTGCTTTGATAGGTGAGCATAAAAGCGGAAAAACTTCTTTGTTAGAGTCTTTGTATTATCTATCCAGTGACGTAAAATCCAAAGGTAGTGTTGACAATGGTAGTTCAATTTTCGATTCCGATCCAGAAGAAATAAAAAGAAAGATGACAATAAGAAGTAAACCTACTTCAATATTTTGGAAAAACACTAAGTTAAACATTATCGACACTCCGGGTTTTATTGATTTTATTGGTGAAATGGAAATGGCTCTTGAGGTAGTAGAAAATGTCATAATTGTAATAGACATAGAAAGGGGGGTAACCGTCGAGACTGATAGGATTATACATTCCTTGGATGAACTACACGTATCAAGAGCAGTCTTAGTAAACAAAACTGACCTAAACCCCACAAGCTACTCCGACATAATCAGTCAAATAAAAACAAAACTAGGCAAAATAGCAGTTCCGTTTGAGATACCATATACAGAGAACGGCAAATTTGTAGGTAATATCGACATAGTTCACAGAAAACTAGTAATTACTGAAAATAAGAGTTGTATCTACAAAGACATACCTCCTGAATATGAGAGCATTATTAACAAATATTTAGAGGAAATTTTTGAAGATATTTCAGATATAGACGAAAACTTTATGGAAAAATATTTGTCAGGTGAAAATCTAACCGAAGAAGAAATAACAAACGGCCTTAGAAACTGTATTACCAAAGGTAGGATAATCCCAATATTTTTTGTTTCCGCTTTAAACAACATTGGAGTCTTAAATGCTTTTGACATAGTAACTGAAGAATTTGCTACTCCCGATACACACAAAGAAATAGTCATCTACGAGAATAACGTTGAAAAAACTATCAATCCGAACACATCTTCTACGTTAGCCACTGTGTTTAAAGTAAAAATAGACCCTTACATTGGTAGATGCTCCTATATAAAACTATGGTCTGGAAATGTAAAAACAGGCACGGAACTTTTTAACGCTTCCAAGGGCACATTTGTAAAACTACCTCATATCTATACATCAGTAGGAAAAGAACTTATAGAAACAAAAGAAGTTGGCGCTGGTGATATTTTTGTGGTGACTAAGGTTGATACTCTCAGCACTCAGGATACCTTAACATCGGAAAATAAAGATATAAAAATAAAGCATGTTTCAATTCCTTCACCGATCTATTTTGTTAGTATTCACCCTAAAAGTAAAAATAGAGCAGATGAGGATAAACTTGCAGAACTACTATCAAGATTTTCAGAAGAAGACCCATCATTCATAGTAAAATTCAACGATTTCTCGAAAGAACTTGAGGTACACTGCCAAGGTGAAAACCAACTTAATACCTATCTAGAAATACTAAAAGATAGATATAACATTGAAGTTGAGTTAGGTGTCCCCAAAATTCCATACAAGGAGACTATAACAAAAACCATAGAAGCACATTACAAGCATAAAAAGCAAACAGGTGGTCACGGCCAGTACGGAGAAGTGTTTATAAGAGTTGAACCCCTCGAAAGAGGTAAACATTTTGAATTTGTGGATCAAATAAGAGGAGGTCACATACCTAAACAATTTATTCCTTCAGTTGAGAAAGGCATAATAGAAGCCATGGAAGAAGGAGTTTTGGGTTACTATCCTGTCACAGATGTAAAAGTAACACTCTATGAGGGTTCTTTTCACGAGGTTGATTCTTCTGACATAGCTTTTAAAATAGCAGGCTGGCATGCGATGAAAATCGCTCTGGAACAAGGAAATCCCACTATTCTAGAACCTATAATGGAAGTAAAAATATTCGTCTACGAACAACATCTGGGAGCCATAACAGAAGACCTGAACTCAAGAAGAGGTAGAATACAAAATATAGATAGAAAAGAAGATGGGACTTCAGTTGTAGAAGCTTTCGTACCTATGGCAGAGATGATAAAATACGCCGCTGTGCTTAGCTCATTAACCAAAGGAACTGGAAGGTTTACTATGAAATTAGCTTACTACGATTTCCTACCACCAAAAATGATCCAGGAAGTTGCAGCAATAGGTAAAAAAGTAAAACAATCTAAACAGCAATCTTAAAATACTACCATTTTTATAGTATTAATCCATATGGTAGAAACATAAGAATTCTTGATCGTAAAATTTCGGGAAGAAGGAGGTTTGATTATATGTCTTCAGTGAATCAGGTAGACAAAAAGCCTGTTGACACAAGATGGAAAGTGCTCGAAGCCACTATGAAAACTTTTCAATATGACAAAAGTGCTTTAATCGAAGTTTTACACAAAGCCCAAAGTCTATTTGGTTTTCTTACTCCTGATGTTTTAGGTTATATCGCTAAAGGATTAAAATTACCAAAATCGTATGTTTACGGAGTTGTAACATTTTATCATTTTTTCAGGCTAAAACCTCAAGGAAAGCATTCTATTGCGCTATGTATGGGTACAGCTTGCTATGTCAAAGGCGCCAACCAGATCAAACAATACATAAACGAAAAGTTAGGGATAGAATCTGGTATGACTACTTCAGATGGCTTAATAAGCTACATAGAAGTTAGGTGTCTTGGTGCTTGCGGAGTAGCCCCCGCAGCTTTGGTAGATGGAGAACTAGTGCCATTGTTTACTCTAGAAAAACTCGAACAGAAGATAGAAGAATGGAAAAAGCAAGACTAAAAAGTAAAATAAAACACTATAGATATCAAAACATTTACAAACAAAAGATAAAAAAGTGAAGCCATTATAGCCTGCGTAGCTGCTACAGGGATAAAGTTCTGGTTTTTGGCTCTAAACCCGTGGTAGCATGAGAGAGATGGTAGTATAAAACCAAAAAGCAGAATTTTTGATGATACCATGAGTATGTCTCTAAACTTTAGCGATGATATAACTTTATTTATAAGATCTAGGGAGTTAATTGAAAGGAAGAAAAACGCTATAAGAGCACTTAGAATTAGCAGCACAAAAGATGAGATAATCGTAAGCACAAAAAATGACACAATCATACCAGTTATCCTAGGTAAAACTATAAAATATAGGGGGTCAATGCCCATCGAAACTAACAACTCAAATTCTTTGTTAACTGTTATTGTGGCTATTTCAACCGCTATGGCAGAACAAGACCTCGAGATTATTACTATACCTGTTATCAAAGGTATTATTTCCCTGAATATCAATATTATCAAAATATCTGATATTGTCTCTGTGGATATTACAGAAACTACCTGAGATTGGATTACTATTATCAGTAGACCTATAGCCATCGAGATCGTGACTACATATTTTATTGCCTGATAAGCTGTAAAAAAAACCTGTTTTACCAGACTTCTATACAACAGGATAACCTTGTTTCTCGAATGCTTCTTAAATAGCTGAAGTAAACTGAAAACAGATAAAGATGAGACACCCATGTAATAGTCAATCTTTGATATCAAATACCTACCTACTTTGCCAAAAAGTTCACCTAAAAATACCCTAACAGATTTCATAAACTATCCTTGATGAGTACTTTTATTATTGCTTTGATCACTTCCGCCTCACCTCTATTGTATGAATCTCTAACCGCCTCTTCAATGTCAATGATCACAGTTCTTATCTTCTTGGACAGTAAGAATAAAACTTTATCTATTATAGTATCATCGTTTACATATCTCAGAGAATTTAATACATTCTCAAGTTTATGCTCTATAAAAGGTTCCCATTTCTCTACCTCCCTTTCACCAAACCTACTTTGGATCTCTGGGTCTCTATAAAATATTTCAAGCATGAGTTTTTTCAATTCTTCTTTTTTTTCTTGATTCATTAGATAGTATTATATTTGATCCAGTAAAAGTTTACATTAATTTTTAGTCATTTCTCAGGAATTTCTACTTAAGAATTTTTATCAGCATCCTATCTAGGGTAACTCCCACCCACCCTTAAGTTTGATTCTAGGTGGCTTCGCCCCCTAAGTGTATCCCCGTCTTGAATTAGAAAGTAACTTCCTACCTTAAGTTAACTATAGTGGTTCCACCTCCTAAACATACCCCCATTTTAAAATTAGGATAATTATCACTATCCATCCTAAGTTAATTCTAGGGAATTTCGCTCCCTAGTAATACCCCCGCTTTTAAGAGACTAAGCCTCTTTTCTCAATTATAGAGAGCTTTACACCTTATTTTAAGAAAGTGTCTTAGGCACCTTAGACACAAGTGCCCTAGGCACCCTTAGGCGCACCTAAGATTATCTCAATTATTTGAAGAAAGTGCTCTAAGCACACACCCTAATTGTATTTTTTAGAAGGGAAAATTTTTGTTAAATAGAGATTCTTGTAAGTGGTGCTTGTCTTTTTTGAGCTAATGGGATTATTAATTAGAATTTGCCTTGGAATATTTTTTAGAATAGTTTAAAAATTTTCTGGGGGGAATAATGAGAAGATATCTAATAGCTGGCAACTGGAAAATGAACAATACCGTTTCTGAATCTGTCAATCTAGCAAAGGGTTTGGTAGAAAATCTAAAAGACGTAGATGATAGAGACATTTTGATATGTCCACCTTTTACTTCTCTCTATGCTGTCTCACAGGTCATCAGAGGAACAAACATAAAATTAGGGGCACAAGATGTATTTTATGAGGAAAAAGGTGCTTTCACAGGAGAAATCTCTTCCCTGATGTTGAAAGATGTAGGTTGTGAATATGTCATAATAGGTCACAGCGAAAGAAGACACATAATAAAAGAGGATAATGAAACTATAAACAAAAAGGTAAAAACTGCTTTGAGAAATGGTCTTAAAGTTATTCTTTGTGTAGGAGAACTTCTGGAAGAAAGAGAATCCGGTAAAACACTTGAGGTAGTCAAAGCTCAAACTGTTGAAGGACTTAGAGATGTCAACGCCGACGAAATAAGAAATGTCGTAATAGCTTATGAACCAGTCTGGGCAATAGGAACTGGGAAAACAGCCAAACCTGAAGATGCTCAAGAAGTCCAATCTTATATAAGATCTATTCTCAAAGACATTTACTCCCCTGAGATAGCAGAAAACACTATCATACAATATGGTGGTTCAGTCAAAGCATCGAATATAGATTCTCTTATGTCTATGCCAGATGTTGACGGTGCTTTAGTTGGTGGAGCTTCTTTAGTGTTAGAAGAGTTTGTAAGAATTGTGAAATTCCAAAAATTTTAGGAGTGGGTAAATGTCAATAAAGAGCATAGCAGTTTTAACCAGTGGTGGTGATTCCGCGGGAATGAACCCGTGTATAAGGGCAGTTGTAAGAAGTGCAATCTACAACGGCATAAAAGTTTTCGGCGTTTATAGAGGGTATAAAGGGCTCGTAAATGGCGAGATATTTGAGATGAATGCTTCCTCAGTCGGAGGAATAGTAAATAGAGGTGGTACTATACTCTTTACCGCAAGATTACCTGAATTTAAAAACTACGAAGTCAGAAAAAAGGCCATCGAAAACCTTGAAAAATTTGGAATAGATGGATTAGTCGTTATAGGTGGAGATGGGTCTTTTAGAGGTGCCCATGAGCTTTTCAAAGATTTCGGAATAAAAGTCATAGGTGTGCCCGGAACCATAGACAACGATATAAAAGGAACAGATTACACAATAGGTTATGATACTGCCATAAATGTAGCAATAGAAGCTGTGGATAAAATAAGAGATACTGCTACTTCCCATGAGAGACTCTTCCTAGTCGAGGTTATGGGAAGGAACGCAGGATACATAGCAAATGCCGTGGCTCTTGCATCAGGTGCAGAGGATGTTTTTATACCTGAAATAGATGTGAATCTAGAAGAAACAATAGACAGAATCCTGATAGGACGAAAAAGAGGGAAAAGTAGTAGTATAATAATAGTTGCCGAAGGTGCACGATTAAAGTATAATCTCTTTCAACTAGCAGGGATAATAGAAGGCAAAACTGGTTTCGAAACAAGAGTTACTATACTAGGTCATCTTCAAAGAGGCGGGTCGCCAACAGCTTTGGATAGATTATACGCTACCAGATTAGGTGCTTACGCAGTAGACCTTCTTATGAAAGGAGAAACAGATAAAATGGTAGGCATAATATCAGATGAGCTAACAGTATGTTCATTAGAAGAAGCATTCGAAAAGAAAAAATTAGATAGCCTCGACATATATAACCTCATAAGAATAATGTCCGTGTAAGAATAAGTGTTATACTACAGGAATTTCTACTTAAGGATTTTTATTAGTATCTATTTAGGGTAACTCCCACCCACCCCACCCTTTAATTTAATTCTAGGGGGTTAACACCCCCTAAGAATACCCCTCATTTTAGTTAGTTAACTTTTGTTTGCTTTT
>FWWL01007575.1_pt1 | contig 14681 bp, 15 predicted proteins | sample 2228331 | NCBI WGS metagenome assembly FWWL01 (sample SAMEA103939775, study PRJEB20133) | metagenome
AGAGCGCGGACTGGGTGGAGCTGCGGTTTGCGCCCCAGATCCGGGTGCCGGAGGACGCCATCATCGGGTGGGATTCCCGGACCCAGCGGTTCGTAACCGTACGGGAGCGGTACCCGCAAGGCCTTACCGCGACCCGGAAGAGCGTGGTCTACTTCGAGCGGGGCCTCTTCCGGAACGTGCAGTGGCACGACGGCAACCGCCTGAGCCTGGGGGACATCCTGCTCGGGTGGATCCTCACCTTCGAGCGGGCGGAGGAAACGAGCCCCCTCTTCGACCGCTCCTACCTTCCCGCCTTCCGGTCCTTCGTGGAGACCTTCCGGGGGTTCCGCATCGTCCGGGAGGATCCCCTCGTGGTGGAGTACTACAGCACGGACTGGGCGCTTGAGGCGGAGCTCATGACCTCCGCGGGCGCCTTCTGGCCGGTGTACGGGTTCGGGCCAGGGCCCTGGCATACCGTGGCCTTGGGGATCCGGGCGGAGATGGAGGGTCGAGCCGCCTTCACGGCCGCGAAGGCCACGGAGAAGAAGGTGGAGCGGCTGAACTACGTGGCCGGTCCTACCCTGGCCATCCTCGACCGGGAGCTGGAGGAGGCGCGCCGGGAGAACTACATCCCCTTCGAGCGGGCCCTGCGCCGGTGGATCTCGCCCGAGGAGGCGCGGCAGCGGTGGCAGTTGCTCTCCGCATGGCGGGCAGGCCGCGGGCACTATTGGGTGGGGATGGGACCGTTCCTGCTGCAGCGGGTCTCGCCCGTGGAGAAGATCGTGGAGCTTAGGCGGTTTGGCCGGTTCCCGGATCCGTCCACCAAGTGGCTGCGGTTCGGAGAGCCCTGGATCGCCACCGCCTCCCTGAGCGGTCCCCGCACGGTGCGGGCCGGTCAGGAGGCCACGTTTGACGTCCGGATTACCTACCGGGGTCGGTCCTATCCGGCTCAGGAGATCGAGGAGGTGAAGTACCTCCTGTTCGACGCCCGCAGCGAGCTCGTGGGAAGCGGGCGGGCGCAGCGTTTCGGGGAGCTGTGGCGGGTCGTCCTCTCCCCGCAGGTGACCGAGCGCCTGAGGCCGGGGGCTGCGCGGCTGGAGGTGATCGTCGTCTCCCGGATGGTGAGTATCCCGAGCTTCACTGCCGCGACCTTCACGGCCCTGCCCCGGCAGTAGCCCTCGATGGCCCAGGCGATTCCTCTTCCCCTGACGCGCCCGCGAGCCGTCTCCACCTGGGCCCGGGTCGCCACCTACACCGTCACCCGCGGCGTCGCGCTCTTTTTGACCACCGCGGTGGGCGTCTACCTCACGATCCTGGTGGCCAACATGGGCGGGTACGTGGATCAGATCAAGCGGGCGGAGATCCGGGAGCAGGTGGCCCTCGCGGCGTCCATGAACGAGCAAATCCGGAGGCTCCCCCCTGAGGTGCGGGAGCGGGTGGTGGCGGAGATGATCCGGACAGAGGAGCGGAGGCTTGGGCTTGACCGTCCGTTCCTCACGCGGTCCCTGGTGTATCTGCGGGACGCGCTCCTGCTGCGGCTGGGGTTTGCGGAGCGGATGACCAGCGACACCGGCTCGAGACTCGTACGCCTCATCCTCCTCGACCGGTTGCCGTCGACCCTGCTTTTGTTCGCCACTACCCAGATCCTGCTCTTCTTCGTCTCCGTAGCCGCGGCCCTGAGTCTTTCCCGGCGGTACGCAAGTCCCCTCGACCGGCTGGTGGTGGCTCTGGCTCCTCTTTCCACCCCGCCCGCCTGGTTCTACGGGATCTTTTTGATCCTGATCTTCGCCGCGTGGCTGCGGTGGCTGCCCTTTGGCGGTATGGTGGACGCTCCCCCGCCGGAGGGCCGGCTCGCGTACGCGGCTAGCGTCCTCAAGCACATGATCCTGCCCGCGGCGGCCATCACCCTGACTTCCCTGCCGCTCGCCATCTACTCCTGGCGCACGTTCTTTCTGATCTTCAGCAGCGAGGACTACGTGGAGCTGGCCCGGGCCAAGGGACTTCCGGGTTCGCTGCTCGAGCGGCGGTACATCCTCCGGCCCGCTCTTCCCACCCTGCTGACCAGCTTCGCCCTGAGTCTCATCGGCGCGTGGACAGGGGCCATCGTGCTGGAGACGGTGTTCAACTGGCCGGGCCTGGGCCGTACCCTCTACCAGGCCGTGGGACTCGCGGACACTCCCGTGATCGTGGGCGCCACCATCCTTTACGCGTACCTGCTGGCGCTGACCGTCTTTTTGCTGGACGTGGCCTACGCCCTCGTAGACCCTCGGGTGCGGGTGGGGGGATAACGGGTGCGGCAGCTGCTTCAGGACCTTTTGCGGTACCGGTCCGCGGTGGCGGGTCTTAGCATCATTGCGTTCTTCGTGGCCCTCTCCGTGTACGCGGTGATCCGGATCCCTTACCGTGAGGCCGTTCGCTTCTGGCGGGGCGGGGAGGCGCTGTGGCAGTACAACCCCCGCAACGCCCGGCCCGCATGGGTGAACTGGGTCTTGCGGGAGGACCTGCCCCAAACCGTGCAGGTGGAGGGCCACAGCGCGCAGTGGGCCACGCGGTCCCTGGGCGGGGGTGTGCGGGAGGTCACGGGCGTGCTCTCCTTCGACTACCCATCCCGGCGGTTCCCCAGCGAGCTCGCGGTCTTCTTCACGGCCCATTTCCGCGACCAAGCTCCGCAGGTGGAGCTTACCTGGCGGACCCCGGATGGTGCGGAGGTGCGGCTCGGGGAGCTTGCGGTGCGCCGCGAAGACGTCTACCGGATGAGCGCCGACCGGCGGCTCCAGCAGGAGCTCGGCGGGCAACCCGAAGTCGTGCTCTTCTCGCGCCCTGACCGGCCGGAGGAGGCGGTGCGGGGCCGGTATAGGCTCCAAGTCCGCGCGTACCTCTTCGAGCCCGAAGCCACACTCCAGGTGAGGCTTGTGGTGTACGGACAGGTGCACGGGGTTGCAGGCACGGACCACCTCCGGAGGGACCTCAGCCTCGCGCTCCTGTGGGGGACGCCCGTGGCCATGGCGTTCGGGCTTGTCGCGTCGGTCGGCAGCAGCATCAGCACCCTCGTGATCGCAGCCCTGGGCGCCTGGTACGGCGGGTGGGTCGACGGCCTCATCCAGCGCATCACAGAGGTGAACCTCATCCTCCCCGGGCTTCCCCTCCTGATCATGGTGGCCACCCTGTACTCCCGCAGCCTCGTCGTCATCGTGGGCGTGGTGATCCTGCTTGGGATCTTCGGAGGCGGGATCAAGACCTACCGGGCCCTGTTCCTGCAGGTCAAGGAGTCCCCGTACATCGAGGCGGCCCGGGCGTACGGCGCCAGTGGAGTGCGCATCGTGTTCCTCTACATGGTGCCCCGAGCCGTACCCGTTCTCGTGCCGCAGTTCGTCACCCTGATCCCGGGCTTCGTGTTCCTGGAGGCCACGTTAAGCGTGCTGGGGCTTGGGGATCCGCTTCTCCCCACCTGGGGGAAGGTGATCGAGGATGCGTACCGGGCGGGCGCCCTCTACGTGGGACAGTACTACTGGGTGCTGGAGCCTGCCGCCCTCCTGATGCTCGCCGGTCTCGGGTTCACCCTGCTGGGGTTCGCCCTGGACCGGATCTTCAACCCGCGGCTGAGGGAGCTGTAGCGTGCTGCGGGTCGTGGACCTGCGGCTGTTCTTCCGCACCCTCCAGGGCCCCGTGCAGGCCGTGGACGGCGTGCACTTCGAACTGCGGCGCGGTCGGACCCTGGTGGTGGCCGGGGAGAGCGGGTGCGGGAAGAGCTCCCTGGCGCGGGCCATCCTCCGGCTGCTCCCGCGCAACGTCCACACCTACGCCGGCCAAGTGTTCCTCGATGGGCTGGAGCTCGTGCAGCTCCCGGAAGAACGGTTCCGGCGGGAGGTACGGTGGCGCCGGATCGCCCTCGTACCGCAGGCGGCGCAGAACGCTCTTAATCCCGTGCTCCGGGTGGGAGATCAGGTGGCGGAGCCCCTCGTACTGCACGGGCGCGCCCGGAGGCCCGCGGAGGCGCGGCCACGGGTGGAAGAGGTGTTCCGGCTCGTGGGGATTCCCCTCGACTTCGTGGATCGCTATCCCTTCGAGCTCAGCGGCGGCATGCGCCAGCGGGTCGTTCTGGCCATGGCCCTTATCCTGCATCCGGAGCTGGTGATCCTCGACGAACCCACGAGCGCCCTCGACGTGCTCACCCAGGCGGCGCTCCTCAACGCCCTGAAGACCATCAAGCGGGAGCTCGGGATCACGTTCCTGCTCATCACCCACGACCTGGCCACCGCCAGCGAGCTCGCGGACGAGGTGGCGGTGATGTACGCGGGCCAGATCGTGGAGTACTCCTCCGCCCCGCAGTTCTTCTCCAATCCCCTCCACCCCTACGCTCGGGCCCTGATGGGCAGCGTGCCGCGGCTGCGGGAGGACCGACCCCTCGCCTCCATCCCGGGCCGGCCGCCGAGCCTCGTCCGACCGCCCGCGGGCTGCCGGTTCGCGGACCGCTGCCCCGCCCGGTTCGACCGGTGCGCGGTGGATCCACCTTCCGTCCGGGTGGAAGAAGGCCGATGGGTGAAGTGCTGGCTTTGGGCCGAGGAGCGGGGCGATGGATGAGGTGCTGGTCCGGGTCCGGGATCTGTGCACGTGGTTCGAGTTGCGGCGGTGGGGGTTCGTGCACGTGGGGTGGGTGCGGGCCGTGGACGGGGTGAGCTTTGAGCTCCGGCGGGGCGAGGCGGTGGCGGTGGTGGGCGAGAGCGGGTGCGGCAAGAGCACCCTCGCGCGGACCCTGCTGGGCCTGGTACGTCCCACCCGGGGCGAGATCCTCTTTGCGGGAAGGCCGCTGTTTTCCGATCTCTTCGCGGCGCGGTCCCGGATGGGCTACGTCCAGCAGGACCCCTACGGCGCCCTCCCGCCTTTTTTGACCGTGCAGCGCATCCTCGAAGAACCCCTGCGGATTCATGGCATCCCCGCCCGGGAGCGGATCCGCAGGATCCACGAGGTGCTGGAGGAAGTGGGGCTTGTGCCCGTGGAGGAGTTCCTGCCCCGCTACCCGCACATGCTGAGCGGCGGGCAACAGCAGCGCCTGGTGATCGCCCGGGCCATGACCCTGCGGCCACAGCTCCTTGTGGCCGACGAGCCCGTGTCCATGCTGGACGCCTCCGTGCGGGTGGAGATCCTGCAGCTGTTGCGGACCCTGCAGCAGGAGCACCGGCTCACCATCCTCTACATCACCCACGACCTCTCCACGGTCCGGTACTTCTGCGAGCGGGTCTTCGTGATGTACGCGGGCCGGATCGTGGAGCAGGCGCCCACAGAGGAGCTTTTGCGCACCCCCCAACACCCCTACACCCAGGCGCTCCTTGCGGCGATCCCTGATCCCGATCCGCAAAACGCCCACCGGCTGCGGCCGGTCCCACCTGGAGAGCCTCCCAGCCTCCTCCGACCACCCGCGGGATGCCGGTTCCACCCCCGCTGCCCGGTCCGCATCCCTGGGTTGTGTGACCGGGAGATCCCTCCCGATTTCGAGCCCTCACCTCACCACCTGACGGCCTGCTGGCTGTGGTCCAAAGAGAAGCAGCCGGCTCCGGCCTCAAAGGCGGACCCATGAGGCACCCCCTCCGGCTCGTGGCCTTCGGCTTGTTGCTCATGGCGACGGCCTGGCTCGTGCTCTTCCTGGCTGCCCTCCGCTCCATTCCCCCTGTCCTCTCCCTCCTGCTTTTGGCCTACGGAAGCTCCCTGGCCGGGCTCCTGCTAAGCCTCGCAGGCCTCGCCGTGTACATGCGCACCCGCCGGCACCCCTAAGCCATAGACATAAACCCAAAACCTCAAAAAATGACCTTGCCTAGGGTCTATACATTCCCCCGGAGTTCTGTTAGAATCTTTCGTGGTTTAAGAAGAATCCCCGAGTACAGGTCCAGGGATGCGGACGAGGGTATGGGTTGCGCTCCTCGTGTGCGGGCTTTTTGTCTGGATTCCTGCTCCCTCCTTTGGAGGGGGAACGACCGGAGGGATCGCGCTCACCCACGTCATCCGGCCTGGCGACACCCTCTGGGAGCTTGCCCGGCGTTACGGGACCACGGTGGAGGCCATCGCCGCGGCGAACGGGATCCGGCCGACCCAGACGCTCCAGATCGGGCAGCGCCTGCGGATCCCCACGGGACGCGTCCCGCAGTCTACCGCAGCCTCTTCCCGCCCGACTCCTAGCCCGCGGTCTAGTGTGGCCCCGTGGCAGATCTACACCGTGCGACCCGGCGATAGTCTTTGGCTCATCGCCCGCCGCTTCGGAACCACCGTAAAAGCCCTCATGGCCGCCAACGGGCTGCGCAGCGACCGGCTACAGATCGGACAGCGCCTGCGCATCCCGGCCCCTGGGAAGCCCGCGGGGACCGTTTCCGTGCAGCGGAGGGTGGGCTTTGTGTGGCCCGCCCGCGGCGTGCTCACCAGCCGCTTCGGGAGCCGCTGGCGCCGCCACCACAGGGGGATCGACCTCGCAGCTCCCCGAGGCACCCCGATCTACGCGGCCCGATCCGGCCGGGTGCGGTACGCGGGGTGGTACGGAGGGTATGGGCTTTTGGTGGTGATCGATCACGGGGACGGCTTAGAGACCTACTACGGGCACGCCTCCCGGATCCTCGTACGGCCCGGCCAGTGGGTCGCGCAGGGCCAGCGCATCGCCCTCGTGGGCTGCACGGGAGCGTGCACGGGATCACACCTCCACTTCGAGGTCCGGGTCCGGGGAACACCTATTGACCCCCTCCGCTACCTCCGATAGGGACCCCGTCCCCGCCCGTGTGCTAGGATGCTACGGGATGCGGGGAGCCGTGCGCGTGATGATCGGCGGGCAGGCGGTGCTGGAGGGGGTCATGATGCGAGGCCCCAACTGGGTCAGCACCGTGGTGCGGGCCCCAGACGGCAGCATCCGGGAAGAGGTCCAGCACCGGCCGAGTCTATTGGTACAGCGTCGCTGGGCGCGGGTTCCCGTGGTGCGCGGGCTGGTGGTCCTCTACGAGGCCCTGATCGTCGGCCTCCGGGCCCTCCTCTACTCCGCGAACCAGGCGGCCTCCGAGCAGGCGGGGAGAGAACTCTCAAGCCGAGAGGTAGCCCTGAGCCTGGGTGGAGGCCTGGGGATCGCCGTGGGCTTCTTCTTCGTGGCTCCCACGGTGCTGGCCCGGTGGGTGGCCCACGAGCTGCCGCCCGTGGCCTTCAACCTCGTGGAGGGATGCCTCCGGCTGGCGATCGTCGTTTCCTACGTAGGGCTAGTGGGCGTGCTGCCGGAGGTCCGTCGGGTGTACATGTACCACGGGGCCGAGCACAAGGCGGTGAACGCATGGGAGCGGGGTGTGCCCCTCGTGGTCCCGGAGGTGCAGAAGCAGAGCCGGTTCCATCCCCGGTGCGGCACCTCCTTCCTGCTGGTGGTGGTGGGCGTGGCGGTGGTGGTCTTCTCCGTGCTCGGCAAACCGCCGCTTGGGGAGCGGATCCTCTCCCGGGTGCTCCTCCTGCCCCTCATCGCGGGGCTGAGCTATGAGGTGATCCGGGCAGGCGCCCGGTTCCGCTGGTTACGGCCTCTGGTGCTTCCGGGCCTGTGGCTGCAGCGCCTCACCACCCGGGAGCCCGACGACACGCAGGTGGAGGTGGCCATCCGGGCCCTGCGGAATGTCCTCCTCCGGGAAGGGGAAGACCTGTTGGAACGGACGGTGGCCTAAGGATGCTGAACTGGGAACAGCTGGCGTCGTACGAGGCCCGGTATGAGACCCTCACCCGGGCGTTGGGGGATCCTTCCGCCTTCTCCGACCCCGCTCGGTACCGGGCCCTCGCGAAGGAGCACGCGGAGCTGGAAGAGCTCGTGGCCCTGATCCGGCAGCTGCGCCGGATCGCGCGGGAGCGGGAGGAAGTGGAGGCCCTGCGGCATGACCCGGATCCGGATGTCCGGGAACTGGCGGAGCAGGAGCTGGAGCGCCTGCGGCGGGAAGAGACGGAGGTGCGGGCCCGACTGGAGGAACGCCTCGCCCCCAGGGATCCCTACGATGACCGGAACGTGATCGTGGAGATCCGGCCCGGGACCGGCGGGGAGGAGGCGGCCCTGTTCGCAGGAGACCTGCTCCGCATGTACACACGGTACGCGGAGCGGAAGGGCTGGAAGGTGGAGGTCTTGGACCTGCAGCTCAGCGACCTGGGCGGGGTGAAGTCCGCCACCCTGACCATCGCAGGCAAGGGCGCCTATAGCCGCCTCAAGCACGAGAGCGGGGTGCACCGGGTGCAGCGGGTGCCGGTCACGGAGGCATCCGGCCGCATCCACACCTCCACCGCGACGGTGGCGGTACTTCCGGAGGCGGAGGAGGTGGAGGTAGAGATCCGCCCGGAGGAGATCGAGATCGAGACCTTCCGGGCGAGCGGCGCGGGCGGCCAGCACGTGAACAAGGTGGAGACCGCGGTGCGGGTGCGTCACCTTCCCACGGGGATCGTGGTCACCTGCCAGGACGAGCGCAGCCAGCACCAGAACCGGGAGAAGGCCCTGCGGATCCTGCGTTCGCACCTGCTGGAGCGCCGCAAGCGGGAGCAGCAGGAGCAGATCGCGGCCCAGCGCCGCCAGCAGGTGGGCACGGGCGAGCGCAGCGAGAAGATCCGCACCTACAACTTCCCCCAGAACCGCGTCACGGACCACCGCATCGGCCTCACCCTCTACCGCCTCGAGGAGATCCTGGACGGGGAGCTGGACGAACTCATCGAGGCCCTGGTGGCGTACGAGCGGTCCCGGAAGCTCGCAGAGCTCCAGACGGCCTCATGAGGCAAGACACCCTGACGGTTCTGCCCCCGAGCCTACGCGATGCCTACCTGCTCGGCCGGGAGCACCTGCGCGCCTGCGGGGTGGAGGATGCGGAGCTGGAGGCGGAAGTTCTGCTGCGCCATGCCGCTGGACTTGACCGGGCGGGGCTGTACCTCCGGTGGACGCAGCCGCCCGCCCCGGAGGTCTGGGCTCGGTACGTGCGGCTTCTGGAGGCGAGGGGAGCGGGCATGCCCACCGCCTACCTCGTCGGGGAGCGCGAGTTCTACGGGCTGCGCTTCCTCGTGGACGAGCGGGTCCTCATCCCGCGGCCCGAGACCGAGCTGCTCGTGGAGCTCACCCTGGAGGTCCTGCGCGGGGTCCGGGATCCCGTGGTGGTGGAGGTGGGGACAGGCAGCGGGGCGGTGGCGGTGGCCATCGCGGTGCACCGTCCGGATGCGACGGTGTACGCCACAGATCTCTCTCCAGATGCCCTCGCGGTGGCCTACGAGAACGCCCGCCGGCACGGTGTCCTGGATCGCGTGCGCTTCCGTTCGGGCGACGCCTTAACCCCCCTGCTTGGGGAGGAGGTTTTGGCGCACGCAGTCGTCTCCAACCCGCCTTACGTGCCGCCACAGGCCCGCTCCGAGCTTCCCCGAGAGGTCCTCGCAGAACCGGCCGTCGCCGTCTTCGCCCCGGGCCCCGAGGGGACCGAGCTGCACGCGCGGATCCTCAAAGATGCTCCTCGGATCCTGCATCCCGGCGGGTGGGTAGCCCTGGAGGTGAGCCCGAAGTGGGGCCAGCCGGATCGCGTGGCCCGTCGGTTCGCGGAAGCTGGGTTCGTGGAGGTTCGGGTGGTGCAGGACCTGGCAGGGCTCGATCGGGTCGTGGTGGGGCGGTGGCCGGGCGTACGCAGGAACCCGTAGGGATCCTGACGAAGGAGCGAAGGGGATGCGGATCGCCATCGCGAGCGACCACGCGGGCTACGCGCTGAAGGAGACCCTGAAGGCCGACCTCGCGGAGATGGGCCACGAGGTGGTGGACTTCGGGACATTCGGGGAGGCCCCCGTGGACTACCCGGACTTCGTGGTGCCCGCCGCGGAGGCCGTGGCCCGCGGGGAGTGCGATCGGGGGATCGTCATCGGCGGAAGCGGCAACGGAGAGGCCATGGCGGCCAACAAGGTGCCGGGCATCCGGTGCGCCCTGTGCTGGGAGGGGTATACGGCCCGCATGAGCCGGGCCCACAACGACGCGAACATGCTCTCCCTCGGCGCCCGGGTGATCGGAGTGGAGCTGGCGCGGGAGATCGTGCGGACGTGGCTGGGGACGGCCTTCGAAGGAGGGCGTCATGTGGCGCGTTTAGAGAAGATCCGACGGGTAGAAGAGAAGTACATGCGGAGGGAGTGACGTGCTCCAGCACCTACCCCACACCGATCCGGACGTGGCGGAGGCGATCCTGCAGGACCTCTTTCGGCAGCGGCTGCAGCTTAACCTCATCGCCTCGGAGAACTACGCAAGCCGCGCGGTCCTGGAGGCCCAGGGGAGTGTGCTCACCAACAAGTACGCGGAAGGCTACCCGGGCCGGCGGTACTACGGCGGGTGTGCGTACGTGGACCGGGTGGAGCGGCTGGCCCAGGAACGGGCGAAAGCCCTCTTCGGCGCGCAGCACGCCAACGTCCAGCCCCACTCCGGCACCCAGGCCAACTTCGCCGCGTACTTCGCGGTCCTGCAACCAGGAGACCGCCTCCTCGCCATGGACCTCGCGCAGGGGGGCCACCTCACCCACGGTAGCCCCGTGAACTTCAGCGGGCGGCTGTTCCACGTCATCCCCTACGGCGTGGATCCCCGCACGGAGCGCATCGACTACGACCAGGTCGCGCGGCTTGCCCGGGAGCACCGCCCGCGTCTGATCGTGGCAGGGGCCACGGCCTACCCGCGGACCTACGATTTCGGTCGGCTGCGGGAGATCGCGGACGAAGTAGGGGCGTACCTGATGGTGGACATGGCCCACTTCGCGGGTCTGGTGGCGGGCGGCGTGCACCCCAACCCCGTGCCGTACGCAGACATCGTCACCTCCACCACCCACAAGACCCTGCGGGGGCCACGGGGCGGGTTCATCCTGTGCCGGGCGGAGTTGTCCCGGGAGGTGGACCGGGCGGTGTTCCCCTTCTCCCAGGGCGGCCCCCTCATGCACGTGATCGCGGCGAAGGCCGTGTGCTTCCACGAGGCCGCCCAGCCCGCCTTCCGGATGTACGCCGCTCAGGTGGTGCGCAACGCGCAGGTCCTGGCGGAGGAGCTGTTGCGACGTGGGTACCACGTGACCACGGGCGGGACCGACACCCACCTGCTGCTCGTGGATCTGCGCAACCGCGGCCTCACCGGGAAGGCCGCGGAAGAGGCCCTCGGTAGGGCCCACATCATCGTGAACAAGAACCTGGTGCCCTTCGACCCCCAAAAGCCCACGGTCACCAGCGGCATCCGGGTCGGCACCCCTGCGGTAACCACCCGGGGCATGCGGGAGGAGGAGATGCGCTTAATCGCCACGTGGATCCACGCGGTCCTCTCGGCCCCGGACGACCCAAAGACGATCGACCGCGTGCGGGCTGAGGTGCACGAGCTGTGTCGGGCCTTCCCCATCTACGCGGAGGAGGACGTGCCTAGCCTGGCGGTGTCCGGGAAGTAGGGGAGCCGTGCCCAGGGTCCACGTGGTCGACCACCCCCTCATCCAGCACAAGATCTCCCTCCTCCGGGACCGGAACACCCCTCCCAAGGAGTTCCGGGAGCTGGTGGAGGAGCTGGCCCTCCTATTGGCCTTCGAGGCCACCCAGGACCTGGCTACTCGGGATCGGTTCGGAACTCGGTGATGCGGCCCAGCTGGGACGACTACTTCATGAGCATGGCAGTACTCGCCAGCAGCCGCTCCACCTGCCTGCGCCGCCGAGTGGGGGCGGTGATCGTGAAGGACCGCATGGTGCTCTCCACGGGCTACAACGACACCCCGCGGGGTCTGCGGAACTGTGGGGAAGGAGGGTGTCCTCGGTGTGCGGGGGAGGCACCGTCCGGCACGGGCCACGACACATGCCTGTGCATCCATGCGGAGCAGAACGCCATCCTCCAGGCCGCCTACCACGGGGTGGCCATCGCGGGCGCCACCTTGTACTGCACCCACCAGCCGTGCCTGGTGTGCGCGAAGATGATCGCCAACGTGGGCCTCGTGCGGGTCGTCTACGCGGGGGACTACCCGGATCCCGCTGCCCAGCGCCTCCTGCAGGAGGCTGGGGTGGAGCTGGTCCACTACCCCGGCCCTCTCAGCGCCCTCCAAGTGCCGCCGCCGGTTCCGGGGTAGACCGCTCCTTCACGCCGTTCCTAGCAGCCCAGGAGCGCATCGCCCGTGGGGCACGCCACCCTTTAGGACGTGACCGTGAAGTACGTGGGGCACTGCCAGCCGTCGCCTTCTTAACCTGGAGTTAACACGGGGAGGGTGTACAGGAAAGGGATGGTGGGAAAGGGGAGTGGTCGGCAGCTCCGGGAGAGGGCGATCGGAGGAGTCCTGGCCCTATTCGCCTGGCTCTCCCTGGGAGTCACCGCGGCCATCGCCGCGGTACTGGTCTACGAAACCGTGGCCTTCTTCCGGCTTCCCGTGGAAGCGGCCGATCCGGTGCTCGTTGCCCGCCGGCCGGACCTCCAGCGGTTCGCGGAAGCCCGACCGGACCTGGTGGGGCGTCCCTGGCGGCTTGTGTGGGAGTTCCTGACGGAGACCACCTGGAGCCCACTGTTTAGCACCAAGCGGTTCGGAGTGCTGCCGCTTTTTACCGGAACCGTGCTCACAAGCCTCATCGCCCTCGCGGTGGCGGTCCCCTTGGGACTGCTCGCCGCCATCTACTTGAGTGAGTTCGCGCCGGAAGGGCTGCGCAGAAGGGTGAAGCCGGCCCTGGAGCTGTTGGCCGGAGTCCCCACCATCGTGTACGGCTACTTCGCCCTCACCTTCGTCACCCCGTTCCTTCAGGATCACGTCTTCGGCCCGGCCTTGGCCGGCCAGAACGCGCTGAGCGCGGGGATCGTGATGGGGATCATGATCCTGCCCCTCGTGGCATCCCTCAGCGAGGACGTGATGCGGTCCGTGCCCGCAGAACTCCGATACGGAGCGTACGCCCTGGGTGCGACGCCCATGGAGGTGGCCCTGCGGGTGGTGGTTCCTGCGTCGCTGTCGGGGATCACCGCGGCCTGCGTGCTGGCCCTCTCCCGGGCCGTGGGCGAGACCATGATCGTGGCCCTCGCGGCCGGACAGACCCCGAATTGGACCTTGAACCCGCTACAGACCGTGGAGACCGTCACCGCCTTCATCGTGCAGGTGAGTCTGGGGGACACCCCGTACGGCTCCGTAGAGTACCGGACCCTGTTCGCCACAGGCATGGTGCTGTTCGTGGTGACCCTGTTCCTGAACGTGTTGAGTCTCCGGGTGGTGCAGCGGTTCCGGGAGCGGTACCGATGAGCGTGCTCGCCATCGGCTCTCCCGAGCGCAGGCGGCTTGAGCGGCGGAAGTACATCGCCCGCCTGTTCGTGGCGGCCTGTCAGGCCGCCACCCTGCTGGGGTTGGTGTTCCTGGGGATCCTGCTCGTGGACGTGGCCCGGGACGGTGCCCCCTACCTGCGCCCGGAGCTCGTCACCCACTTCCCCTCCCGCTTTCCCTCCCGAGCCGGATATGCCAGCGCGCTCGTGGGCACGGTGTACGTCGCTGGGACCATGTCCCTCGTGGCCTTCCCGCTTGGGGTGCTGGCCGCCGTGTACCTGGAGGAGTACGCCCAGTCCTCCCCGTTGACGCGGCTCCTGGAGATCAACATCGCCAACCTCGCCAGCGTCCCCTCGGTGTTGTACGGGCTGTTGGGCCTCGGCGTGTTCGTGGAGCTTCTGCGGATGGGCAAAAGCGTGCTCGCGGGTGCCTTGACCCTAGCCCTGCTGGTGCTGCCCCTCGTGATCCTCGCCTCCCGGGAGGCCATCCGGGCGGTGCCCTTCTCCGTCCGGGAGGCGGCGTACGCGCTGGGCGCCACCCGGTGGCAGGTGGTGCGCCACCACGTCCTCCCGTACGCGGCTCCGGGCATCTTCACGGGGGTCATCCTGAGCCTCTCCCGGGCCGTGGGCGAGACCGCACCCCTCATCATGCTGGGCGCCCTGCAGTACGTGCCGTTTTTGCCCCGCAGCCTCTGGGACTACTTCACCGTGCTCCCCATCCAGATCTTCAACTACGTGTCCCTGCCCAACCCCGAGTTCCACCGGGTGGCCGCGGCAGGGATCCTGCTGTTGCTGGCTGTGCTGCTGATGCTGAACGGTACTGCCCTCTGGTTGCGGAACCGATTCACCATCCGCTGGTAGGAGGTAAGGATGCAGCGAACCACGGACCTCCGACTCCGACCCGAGATCCTTCGCCCTGCGGCTCCGATCCCAGAACCGATCCTCCAGATCCGCGACCTGCGGGTGTGGTACGGTCCTCAGGTGGCCCTGCGGGGCGTGAGCCTGGACATCCCCGAGCACCGGATCACCGCGATCATCGGACCCTCGGGCTGTGGGAAGAGCACCCTGATCCGGTCCCTGAACCGCATGAACGACCTCATCCCCGGGGCTCGGGTGGAGGGCCACGTGTTCTTCCGGGGGCAGGACATCTACGGGCCGGACGTGGATCCCGTGGAGGTGCGGGTGCGCATCGGTATGGTGTTCCAGAAGCCCAACCCCTTCCCCAAGTCCATCTATGAGAACGTGGCCTTCGGGCTGCGGCTGCACAAGCGGCTGAGCCGGCGGGAGCTAGATGAGCGGGTGGAGCGGGCGCTGCGGCTGGCGGCCCTGTGGGACGAGGTGAAGGACGACCTCCACCGCAAAAGCGGATTGGAGCTCTCGGGCGGCCAGCAGCAGCGGCTGTGCATCGCCCGGGCCCTCGCCGTAGAACCGGAGGTCTTGCTCATGGACGAGCCCTGCTCCGCCC
>FWWL01007576.1_pt1 | contig 14669 bp, 11 predicted proteins | sample 2228331 | NCBI WGS metagenome assembly FWWL01 (sample SAMEA103939775, study PRJEB20133) | metagenome
TACCACCGTCTGAGCCTGGGTGAAAGCGCCTTTTTCCGTTGAAAAATCATTTTCGGGGAAGGTACGTATGTCCGAAAGATGGAGCACCGAAGAACCGAAGCTGCCATCAAGGCCGCTGTGTTGAGCCGGTTCGTTCAGATTGCAGCACCCAAGGCTGTAAAGGTCGCCTGACTTTTGAGGGGAAAAGGAGAAATGGAATTCAAATGGAGGTTCATGCAATAAAGCCGAAGTAAAATGTACCTTTTAATAACTCAATATTTAGTGTTTTAAAATCGCATTGGATGCTCACTCAGCATGCGCTGCCATTCGCCTTTGCCTTGTGGGTTTTGCTTTACAATGGCAATATTAGGCGAATTCCCTGGCCTAAACCAGCGCAAAGTAGATTTTCAACTCCGATATTCCCTGTTCGGCAATACAAGATGCTAAGGTGTACCTTATTTCGACTTCTCGAAAAAGGCTAAAGTTGCCGGTTCGTCCAAAAAGGCAACTTCCTAAAACCAAATTCTACAGCTGCGAGCGACTGGCTTAAAACTTCTCGCCATAGAATAAGGGCCCTCGCAAAGCAGCACATGAAAAGAAGCCATCCGAGAAGCATCCTCTCCGATGGCTCTTTGCGCCTGCAGCGCGGCCCGCAAGCTGGACTTTGCCAGGATTAGAGTCCGGAACGAAGTAAGACGATACCCAGAAAGATAATCCCGATTAACCAGACAGTCCACATAAGGCTGTGCCGCACTTTCCGGATGCGCACCGGGTTGCCGTTGGCGTCGTAGTCAATCTGGATTTCATCGTCTTCGTTCAGCCTGTCCACATTGACAAAGGGCAGGCGCTCAAAAGGCATCATTTTCATGGCTACGAAATTTTGGTGCGTGATAAAATATTGCATCTACATACACACAACAAACCGCCATCTTTCGGAAGTTTCTTTTGTCGTTTGAGAGTGGCAAGAAAACGACCAAAACAAGCAAATCGCTCCTCAACAGGGCTATTTGATACCTAATCAACTCCGGCGACGCTCCTGCTGGAACACTGTTGGCCCTACGTTTTCTTGGGCATGAGCCACACCTTAAGGGCCTCGATAGAGCGCCCCGTTTTGATTCCGGTGCCGCACCAATCGCCGTTTTTCGCATGAGCGAGTGTTTTCCGCCCCTGGAGGCGCGCAGCGTAGTGAATATCGTATTGCTTGGCAATGTCGCCCTCCAACCAGAGCGCCACGCCCAAGAGCCGGCGGCTGACCGATGTTTCGCCCACGTATTCTCCCTCGCGCGTGTTCTGGCGGATGCCCACCGATGAGCCGTTAATGCGGTAGCGAATACGGGAATTGGGCGGAGCATTGCGCAAATGGAGGCGCAAACCCAATAAGCGGCGCGCAGGGGCAAACGTCTCACCAACCAACACATTTGGCAAGAAGGGCATCTCTCCGCCCGTGTGAAAACGGACGGCACCCTCTATGCGAACGGCACCAGCCATGAGAGGGGCGAGGGCAGCCTTGCGCGCATTTTCCACAGCCAGTGCCGCATGGATACGCCCGTAGCCATAATAAATGCTGTGCCCTTTGGCATCGTACTCCCCTCCTGCCTCGTCAATACGTACACAGGAGCGTCGGATGATGTCCTTGACCTCCGGCGGTGTCAGCTGAGGATTGACGGCCAACATCAGTGCAACCACACCGGCCATACCAGGGCAGGCAGCAGAGGTGCCGCCGAAGGAATTGACATAGCTGTCTGGCGTATATCCGGGAGTGCCCGTTCTATCAGTCGTGCGCAACCCCTCGCTAATGGGTGCCGGATGCTGAAAAGGCCGCCAACCGTAGTCAGCGCTCGGGAAACACACCCAGAGGCAATTGCCAAAATCGCTGTACACACAGCGCTTGCCGCTGTCGTTGCAGGCCCCTACGGTAATGACCGGCGGGAAGCTGACGTAGCCGTCGTTATTAGCAGACTCGTTTCCGTTCCCAGCGGCAAATAGGATAACGCATCCTTTGCCGTTTCGGCCCTTGGTAAGGGCATATTCCATGGCTAGTCGGGTGCTGTCGGGCAGCGGCGTTACGCGATTGTGCAGTGGGTCCATGGGGTTCCACCAGTCTCCGTCGGCTGGCCCCCAGGAGCAGGAGATGACGTCGGCACCGTGGTCTGCTGCCCAAACGAAGGCGTTGGCCTCGGCCATGCTGCCCAAACCACTACGCAGGCGTATGGGCATGAGGTTGGCTTCGGGCGCTGTGCCAGAGGCCCCATTGGGCAAGCCTGCCGCACAGGCCACGCCGGCACACGCCGTGCCATGGTTATCGTCGAGTAGCTTGGGGTTAGGGTCTGTGGTGTTCAGCGTTGCATCGTAAGGATGGACGATCCGCCCTGAAAACTCGGGATGCGAGACGTCCACACCATCGTCAATGATAGCAATGGTAACGCCTCTGCCGCGCGTATGCCTCCAAGCGCCCTCGATGTGCACATGCTGATTGATAAGTTGGCCATTGATACTCGTTTGGACGAGGTGCCACTGCAAAGCGTGCACGCCTTTGAAGCGGCGCTCTTGCACAAGCTCCGGATGACAATATTCTACCTCCTTCTCTGCCAGGAGCTGCTCCGCAATATCAAACACCTTGGTACCAGTGCCTTCAGGTGCTTGCACAAAATAGGCGTTAGGCGCAAAGGGGAGCTGACTTTTTACCGAAAGCTGATATTTATCCAAAATGGCTTGACAGGTTTCTGGAGGTACATGGTCAAAAAATTTGACAAAGAAATTCTCAGTGTATAGGACGACATTGCCAGTATCAGCATCCTGAAAGACGCGGCCGGCAAAGCGAATGTTTTCGTCTTCTTTCAGCGCCGCGCGCGCCTCGTCTCTCTTAGCAGTTGGGTCTTCTTCTGTCGCTACACGTCGCACACTCACCCCGGCCTCTGGGAAGGCCGCCACTTCCTGGGTTTCTTCCAGTATTTCACGGCTTTCACGGCGAAGTTCGACTTCTTCTATTTGCCGGTTGCCTTTGGTGCGCACCACGAGTAGGTCTGGGCTTTCTACCAGCTTGACCACTTGGCCTTTTTTGCCCTTTTTGCCCCCAAATTTGACTTTATACATGGGTAAATGCTTTGAGTAAGGTGAATAATGCAGTAGACAAAGGTAATACGACCTAGACCTGTAACAGGGTGAATGCTTAACGAATGGGGTGTTATTCAGCGCGCCTCATCTTCCAGCGTCTGTGGGTCCAGAGCCAGTCTTCTGGCTTTTGCAGGATAATTTGCTCTAGTGTTTGGGCAAACGTCTGGGTGATTTCCCCTTCAATGGTCTGCTTGGGCGCAGTGTTTAAGTCTTTGAAATACACTTCATAAAAACCCCGGTGCTTGCGGAAGACCTGAAAGAAGACCACAGGGAAGTCTAGTCGGCGGGCCAGCACATCTACACCAGGCAGAGATGCGGTATCTTGGTTTAGGAAGCGCACCCAATGGGCACCTTTTCTATTGGATGGCGACTGGTCGGCCAAAAGGATAAAGACTGCTGGCTCTTGACTTTCCTTGTATTGGCGCATGGTTCGGAAAGTCTCTTCCATGCTGATCATAATCATGCCAGCGCGCCCTCTCGACTGGTTCACAAACGTGTTAGTGTATGGATTAGTAATGGGCTTGTAAACAGTGATGGTCTTACCGTGAAAAAGCGGCGGCATACTAACGCCGGTGTACTCCCAGTTGGCGTAATGCCCCCCGCATAGAATGACAGAGCGGCCTTCATCCAAATGGCGATTTACTACCTCAGGATTGATCGGGCGGCTGCGACGCTGGATTTCTTCTACGGGCAAGGTGTAAGATTTTAGCGTTTCGAGCATGACATCTGTCAGGTTGCGATACACTTTGCGTACCAAGGAGGCGAGCTCTTGTGGCGCCTTATCAGGAAAAGCTCGTTGGAGATTGTCCCAAACGACGCGGTAGCGGTAGCGTACCACACAACATAGAAAGAATGCCAGCCCATCAGATAGGCGATATAACAGCCAGAAAGGCACTCCTCGAAAGACTTCGACGACCGCTCGCGTAAACCAAAAGAGAAGTAGCTTCATGTAGTAATAAGGAGGTTATTTGCTGCGCATGCGCACGACAGGGCAAATCATTTCCTCCAAACTGATACCTCCGTGTTGGAAGGTATTTTTATAGTAATTATAGTACTGGTTATAGTTGTTCGGATAGAGGAAAAAATAATCCTCTTTAGCAAAGATGAACGTGCTACTGACATTTGGCCTCGGCAGACCTGCCTGTTTAGGATCTTTCACGGCCAGCACATCCTTAGGCTCGTATTGTAGATTGCGCCCTACTTTATAGCGCAAGTTGGTCGTCGTCTCGCGGTCGCCTATTACGCGCGATGGCGATTGCACGCGAATGGTGCCGTGGTCTGTGGTAACAAACAGCTGGACATCTCGCCCTTCTAAGCGTTGCAACGCCGTCCAGAGGGGGCTGTGCAAAAACCACGAGCGCGTCAGCGAGCGATAGGCGCGCTCGTCGCCAGCGAGTTCCTTGAGGACTTCCATCTCTGTGCGCGCATGTGAGAGCATATCAATGAAATTATACACAATGACTGTGATATCATTGTTTAAGTAGTTCAACATATTCTCTATGAGGTCTTTACCCTGTCCAACACTCGTTATCTTGACGTAATCCCACTTGATGCCCTTGCGAAAAATACGCTCTATTTGCTTGCCTAAAAAAAAGTCTTCGAACAGATTTTTTCCGCCTTCGTCTATGTCATTTTTCCACTTATCAGGAAAAGTAGTTTCTATATCGGCAGGCATCATGCCAGCGAAAATAGCGTTTCGGCTGTATTGAGTCGCTGTAGGTAAAATGCTGTAGAAGTAGCCCTCGTGTTCTGTACGAAACAGCTCGTTGAGGAACGGTTCAATGACCTTCCACTGGTCATATCGCAAATTATCGAGTAAAATGACTATGGTGGGTACGCCTTTGGCCACATGAGGGAAGATGTGCTTGCGCATCATGGAATGCGACATCACAGGGCCGACTTCTTTGTTCTTATCCACCCAATCAAAATAGTTTTTGACGACATACTTAGCAAACTCGGTGTTTGCTTGTTGTTTTTGCTGGGCCAGAATGTCGCCGACTTCTGTTTGGTTAGCGTCCAAACGCAGCTCCCAGTTGATGATGCGCCGGTACACGTCCACCCACTCTTCGTGGTTTAGCCCGCCTGTGATCTGCATGAACATCTGGCGGTAGTCTTGCTGATAGTCGAGAGCGGCTTTTTCTCGTACTAACCGCTTGTTGTCCAATATCTTTTTCAGTGTAAGGAGGATTTGGTTTGGGTTGACTGGCTTGATAAGGTAGTCTGCTATCTGAGCGCCGATAGCCTCTTCCATTACGTGCTCTGCTTCATTTTTGGTAATCATGACCACAGGTACGTAAGGGTTGATTTCCTTTATTTTAGGAAGCGTTTCCAGTCCAGTCAGACCGGGCATGGACTCATCCAAAAAGACTACATCAATCTCACCTCCCTTCTCCAAATAAACCTCTAATGCATCGTGTCCATTTGTTGCTGTTTCTACATCATAGCCTTTGCTCCGCAAAAACATCAGGTGTGGCTTCAGCATGTCAATCTCGTCGTCAGCCCAGAGAATTTTAACTTTTTCCATACAACAGTAGATAAGTAAGATGTCCCAAGTTTAGTGTGCGAAGGTACTGTATTTGAGAGGTTACCTTTGCATAGCAAGCAGACAAGCACATGCAGGTGAAACGGAAGATATTCAACGACCCGGTGTACGGTTTCGTTTCGGTGCCCGAGGGTCTTTTACTCGAGCTCATAGATCACCCCTATTTTCAAAGACTGCGCCGCATTCGTCAAGTAGGCTTGGCTCATTATGTGTACCCTGGGGCGCTGCATACTCGTTTCCATCATGCGTTAGGCGCCCTGCATTTGATGCAACAGGCCATTGATGTATTGCGTGGCAAAGGGACGGAGATCACTAACGAAGAGGCTGAAGCCGCCTGCGCAGCCATCTTGCTTCATGATGTTGGCCATGGGCCTTACTCTCACGCCCTGGAGCACAACCTAATTGATGCGCACCACGAGGAATTATCGCTCCAATTTATGGAAGCACTCAACCTGCAATTTGGCGGAAAATTGGATTTGGCTATTCAGATGTTCACAGACCAATATCCTAAACGCTTTCTACATCAGTTGGTTTCGGGTCAGCTAGATATGGATCGAATGGATTACCTTAACCGAGACAGCTTTTTTACTGGTGTTTCTGAAGGCGTTATCGGGTACGACCGCATCATTAAGATGCTTGCCGTTCATCAGGGCGAACTGGTCGTGGAGGAGAAGGGCATCTACAGCATTGAAAAGTTTCTCATTGCACGCCGCCTCATGTATTGGCAAGTCTATCTGCATAAAACCAATGTGGCTGCCGAGCAAATGGTCATACACCTATTGCGCCGCGCCCGGCAACTTGCCCTGGACGGAACGCCTCTTGAGGCAACTGCGCCTCTTCGATGGTTTTTATATCGCCCTATTAATGAAAAACCTGATAAAAAGGAGACACTCTTCTACTTTTCCAAATTAGATGATGTAGATATAGCAGCTTCCATAAAAGCCTGGTGCCATCACGACGACCCAATACTTTCGCTCTTAGCTAAGGGGCTGGTAGAACGGCGCCTCTTTCGGCTGGAGTGGCGTACGGTGCCCATTGAAATAGACTATCTACAGCAGCTGCAAGAGCGCACGGCACGAGTCTATGGTAAGTGGGGAAAACAGCTGGTGTTTTCGGGCCAAGCAAGTAACCGAGCTTACGATCCCTCGCTGGAAAAAATAAATATTCTCTTCAAAAATGGGCGCGTCTTACCCATTGATGAGTGCTCAGAAGTACCGTTACATACCCAGATCATTACTAAGTATTTCGTGTGCTATCCTAAAAACGCTTCCTCCTGAGTTGCAGATGCCACAACCAGCATTTTCATTTTTTTTTGAAAAAATAACTTTTTTAGACTTCATATAATCTATGCAAATAATTGATTTTTAATTATTTAAAAAATGGAAAGTATCTTAACACTCAAATTTGCTCACTCACGACACTAAAAATGTTTAACTAGTATTGGATGAACGTTGAACACGTCGTACCTTTGTGCCATCACACTCATAAATGATACACGCCATGACGATTACGGAGTTCAATTACCGGCTGAGCGACCTAAAGGGAATGCTTCAGACTTTCGCCTATAACCTGACTAAAAATTCTGAAGAGGCAAAGGATCTTTATCAGGAAACAGCTTACCGCGCGTTAGCTAATCGGGATAAATTCCGTCCGGGTACTAATTTCAAAGCATGGGTGTTCACTATTATGAAGAACATCTTCATCAACAACTACCGGCGGAAAGTCAAAGCTAACACGATCATTGACACAACCGACAACCAGTTCTACCTGAACTCTGGAAGTCATGCGGTAGGCAATTCAGCAGAAAGCGAAATCACACTCAAGGAACTGAATGCCATGGTTGCCTCATTGGACGACAATACCCGCATTCCTTTTTTGATGCATTTCGAGGGCTATAAGTACCAGGAAATTGCAGACCACCTCAACCTTCCGCTGGGTACGGTAAAGAGCCGTATTTTCTTTGCCCGCAAGGAGTTAAAAGAGAAAATTATGGCCAACTACGGTTTCGCTTTAGGTGGTTTTGGTGCCAAAAAAGGCGATGAAGAGGGTGAGCTCGACCATTGATTACTCTCCACAAGAAGCAAGATTTGGTATCTCTTCTCAAAGGCCCGCCGAGACATCGGCCGGGTCTTTTGTTTTACGCTGCTTTTACCTGTAGGTATCTGAAAAGTAATGATGCTAGAAGGATGTCTCACCGAAAGCTCACAGGCCAGTACTAGCACTTTTTATGGGAAAGGCTGTTACATCTCATGCTCAAAAAACAAAAGAGAGGCGATCCATAAGGACCGCCTCTCTTTATATGCAACTAAACGACTTTGATTTCAAATCAATATTGCCACAGGTCTTGTTCAAAGTTGAAGATAGAATTCTTGATTCGCTCTGACTCCCACAAAGCATCTACTCCTCGGGCATAATCCTCAATACGACGATCGTAGACGTTAGACTCCTTGATAATGAAGCTAGAGAAATAGCGGAGTTCTAAGAAGTCTTCCCATGAAATGGTGGCATTAGTGTTTCCTCCGAGCGTAAAGACGCGATGACGAGCTAGAAGATTACGCGCTTGCGGGTAGTACACCCAGAACATTGCCTTTTCATAGCGGAAGTTTCCGTCGTTGTCGCGCACATCAATCAGAGGAGCAATGCCGAGGATGCGCACCTGCATTGTGGAGGTTTCCTTGTCGAAGAACCATATTTCCTTGAGGCGGAAGCGCTTCACGTCAGCCCAGTTAATGTCATTGCGAACCACTTCTATGCGCTCTTCGTAAGTTTCTGGGTCAAAGGTTACTATGGTGTCAGCTTTTGACATCATGGCCAGCACGTCATCCGTGCTCAAGCGCTTGGTAAATTTGTCGTCATCCACCGAGTAAACGGGGAGTTCACCTTTGACCGCTGCATCAGAAAGGATGCGAAAAAATGGCTCTTCTGGATAAGCGAAGGGGAGATTCATTTTTTCCCGCACATCAATAATACGCCAAACACGCTTTTCCCACAAGATGTCACTTTCACGCACGGGCTGGTAATCCAACACACGGCGCTCCTTCATCGTCTCTTTCTTAACAACATCGTCTAAAGGAGCTTCACCGAACTCTTCTGGTTCGCTGGCTTCTGTCCGAACATCTCTTACCTCGCCATAGTTTTGGGAAAGTGCAAAGGTGCCCATTGAGCATAACATCAGGGCGAAAATGGCCCATCTAAGAAGAGCATACATGGTTCGAGAAGATTAGAGGTGAGTGTTTAGTAAATTCTTTTTGAAAGGGCCTGGAGTTGTAAGGCTCCCTACGCGATAAGGCAGCATACAACTCCAGGCAGTAAATTCCGATTAGCGAATTTTGAACACCAAATCACCCAGTTTACGTGCGGCTACATCGCCAGGGCATTTGGCCCGAATGTCCAAGAAGTAATAGACATCACCAGGCTCAGCCCGACGAATGAGGTCTACCACGCCCGGGTTGAAGCGGGCGCCTGTGTTAGTTTTCTCTACAACATCAGCGCGTCGTTTTTGATACGCAACTGTGTATCCGGCAACCTCACACTTGGCGTCAAAATCGAAGTTTTCCAGTATAGCAGCTACCCCCCCCTGTGCCTTAAAGGTACCATTGGGAATGGCACTATCAAAGCGCTGAGCCCCCAACATCGGAACTGGGTCCGGTATCCGCTTCACCTTATATGTGAACTTCGTCGGAGGGAGTCCGCCACCAGAGAGCGTAATAGTAGCTTCTCCAGGTGTAGTTACCCGTACCTGGTAGTGCGAGGGGCCGTCTTTGTTCAGAGAAATGCCTGCCCCCGAAGCCGTCACGTTCAACTCATTAGAAGAAACGCCTGCGGCAGACACCGATATGGGGTTGTCCACTCCGATATAGAAGACGTTCATCTTGTCTAGCTGAATGGAAGCCGAGCGGCGGCCTACTTCATACTGGAAGTCTTTGGTGTAAGTCTTCACTTCTCCAGTGAGCGGGTTCTTCACATTGATGGTAACCTTATAGGTCTTTACTCCTGTAGCGTTGGTTACCGTTTCATACTTGGCTACACCATCCTTGATGGGCAGAGGCCGGCCATCCACTGAGATGCTGATGTTATCAGCATTGGTGCTGTAGGCACTCAAAAAAATGTCGGCCTCATATTTTTCCCCTACGATGACATATCCCTTGGGGGCGCTGATGGCCGGCTGAAAAGCATCGAACTTGATGTCTTCACCCGCCACCTTCTTCAGGCAGTAGTTCAACACAGCTGAAGATGAGGCTTTGGCATCGCTCTGGATCTTACCAAGAATAGGAAAACAGGCAGCTACTGGCATCTGGCGAAACTTAAAGTCTGCCCAGCTGGTCTTATCCGTCTTGGCTGGCAACGGCTCTATATCGAGGGGCATGGAAGCGGCTACTTCAGGGTCATTATCTGCCAAAGCCAACAGCTTTTTGCGCAATTCCTTAACTTTAGCCTCTATCTCAAAACCAATACCCTTTTTTCCATCTTCTCCAAGTACAAACATCCGAGTTGTAATATCCTTGTTGCGGATGTCTTTGGGTATAGACGGGTCGCTCTTAGACGGTCCTCCAGCTTTATCTAACAGCTTTTGGCGAATACTTTCGATATACTGCGTAAACTCTTCTGTCAAAGCCAAGGCTTGCTTGGCATTTTCGCGGTACTTTTCATTTTCAGGTTTGCGGTAAGCGTCGGCTTGCTTATTGATGTTTTCCATTATCGTCTCGTTACTTTTCTCGACGATGTTGCGGCTTCCTTTCAGACCTCTGTCGAGTGAAAAGAAAGCATTCATCACTTCAGCCGATACGTTCAAGGCGAGCAGTGCGGTCAACACCAGATACATGAGGTTGATCATCAACTGCCGCGGCTCCTTTGGTATGGACATATTGAGTTGTCTTTTGTGTTGTTAAACAGGAGATTTGCAGCCAGTTCGTACGCTTAAAGAATATCAACCTTACTTACTGGCGACCGATGTTGGCCATGGCAGCCAGCATGTTGCCGTACACGGTATTAAGCGAGGAGAGGTTCTTGTTTAGAGCAGCCAGCTGATCTTTGTATTGACGCACGTCTTCCGCAGAGCGAGCCATGTCGGCCATGGCCTCGTTCATCTTGGTGTAAAAATTAGTCATGGATTTCACCTGCTCTTGGGTGCCGGTAAAGTCCACTTCCTGTAGAGCTTTCAGTGCAGCAAGGCTTTTCGACATGGACTGGAGCTCCGTCAACATGCCGCCTAATTGGCGCTCAACTACGTCGCCGTGGAGTGGAGCCACCTCAGGCATATTGGGGTTTGGCCCAGCCGTAAGTGGTTGAATGCGCGAGTTGTAGTCATCCAAGCCTGGGTACAGCTTGTGCCAGTAGTAATCGGGTTCTGGACCGATGATACCCAAAAACAAGAAGATAATTGCCTCTACTGAAAGCCCGACGATGAGCATCTCGGAGGCGCCTTCCCAGCTTTCTAGCTTAAACAGCGCTCCCATGAGCACGATGGATGCGCCCGCACCGATGATGAGGTTCTTGAAGTACTTGAAGGGTTTGGATTAAACTCATTGTTTGAAAACTTTTTAGCAGTTTAAAGAAGAGTTGTTCTTGATGATTGCAAAAATGTTTACATACCCCTTTCTCCAACACCTTGAGGTGAGGCAGTCAGGCGGGTGGAGAAAGGTTTTTTCTTAGAAGTCATTAATAGAACGGCCCAAGAAGGTCAATACGCAGCGGAAACCTATGTAGCACTTGTTGGTATCTTGGTATTCCCATGAGCGGGTGCTCGTACGCAAGAAATAAGCAACGTCCTTCCAAGAACCTCCGCGGATGACTTTGCGCTTAGCCGTGATAGGATCTTCTTCTTTGGCGTCGTATCGGATGTCTGGGTTGAGGTCGTGCATAAAGGTATAGGCATTTTCGTAGAAGGCAGTTTCTGTCCATTCGGCTACATTACCTGCCATACAGTAGAGGCCGTAGTCGTTCGGGTAGTATGCGTCAGCCCGAACGGTGTAGAGGCCACCGTCTTCAGGATAGTTACCACGGCCGGGCTTAAAGTTGGCCAAAAGGCAACCTTTAGCATTGCGTGTATAATAGCTTCCCCATGGATATACAGCACCTTCACGACCACCGCGCGCAGCATACTCCCATTCGTGTTCTGTAGGTAGGCGGAAGTCCTCAGAGTTCACTCCTGCTTCGGCGCTGTAAGTATTCCACAGCTTAGTACGCCAATGGCAGAAGGCTTTAGCCATCTTCCAGTTAACACCCACTACCGGATAGTCATCGAATGCAGGGTGCCAAAAGTAGTTGCGCGTCATTGGCTCGTTGTAAGAGTAGGCATAGTCGCGGATCCAGCAGAGCGTGTCTGGGTATATTTTTACCTTTTCTTTGCGAATGTGGCTGGTACGGCTGCTGTTGCGATCGTGCGCCGCGCGCTGCCAGTCGTACCACTGGTATTCGTAAACGAACTTGCTGGCGTCGAACTCCTTACGACCATCAAAACGCTCATTGGCCGGATAAAAGAGTTCATCCAATTCTGCCACCATTTCTTCGTCTTCCCAGTCAATTTCAGCACTCCAATCAATTAGCGGCTTTTCAAGATCTCCTGCATCGTCTTCCAAATAGTGGCCGAGTTTGTCGTGCGCTAGGGAGTCTCTCACCCAATACACAAATTGCCGGTACTCGTTGTTGGTGATTTCCGTCTCGTCCATGAAGAAGCCCTGGATGGAGATGGCTTTGGGACGAGCAACCAACTGACGACCGAGGTCTTCATCCCCCACGCCAATGTGCAGGGTTCCTGAAGGTATGTACACCATACCATAAGGGTTTATCCCTTTCCACTTAGGGCGATTTTGTACCCCGATGAGTTCGCCAGTTTCTTTCCGGCCGCATGAAGCGGCCACGACCGCTAGGAAGAGCAGTAGCAGTAACGATTTTTGTAGTTTTTCCATGTTTGACACCCTTGTTTGCCTATTTTTTATTATTTGCCTTGAAAAAACGGTCGTAAAGGTATAAGATTAAGTCCGATGCAAAAAAACTTATCCAAATAAAATTAGTTACTCCAAAATGCACTACCTGAGAAGGACGCCCCTTAACGCATCCTTAACGCCAGGTGGTATGTCTGCGTTTCTCTTTTAATGAGGAGTAAAGAAATGATGTTGTACTCTGACCTGTTACTCACCAAAAACGCGGATTATAGATAATGGTTGGTATCTGCCCCGTCCCAATTGGTCTATTCAGATCATACCGCAGCAATACCTCATGACTTCCGCGATGCGCCAAGGCCAATGATGAGAGCGGGATATCATAAGCGTAAGCTAACGAAAGCTTATCCGTTACTCGCAGGCCACCGAATACGACCACAGCATCGCGAGAGGTGGATGTGAAACCTCTAAAAGAACTGCCCGCAAATGTATTTTCTTGCCAGCGAAGTGTGGCGGAAATTTCCACTTGCGTCGCTGCAGGGTCAAATTTCAGCAAGAAAGATGGAATGAAAGCAAGTCGCTCGGATAGCGCCCAACGATATGCGCCTGTGCTTAGGTATTGGGGCACTCTACGCACCTGAAAGCCGCCCTGCTCTGTAACGCGAAGTATGGGTACATAAGCGGGCAAGACAGCTATACCTATTTCCCATTTTTGCTCTCGAAAGAAGGCGCCAAATTCTGTCAATGGAGAGCCGGCTCTTACCCTGCCTTCAGGGAAAAATGGGTCGTTATGGGTAAAGGAGCCTCCCGGTTCGTAGGTGCCATCGGGAGTGCGTAGTTTAGCGCCATCCAAGAAGTACTGAGTGTATCCCACTCCAATGCCTAAGGAAAGTAACGCGGTGCGCCCGATATCGAGATGATACGCATAGTGCAGGGCCGCCTGTGTTACTCGATGGGGGCCGATCTTGTCATTTGAGAAGCGTGCCCCCACTCCGCCGCGCAGGAAAAGCAGCGGCAAGTGGGCGTCGAGGTACTGACCTTCGGGGCCCCCTTCCAACCCAGCCCATTGCTGACGGTAAGCACCATTAGCTATGAGTGTACCCGATGTGCCTGCATAGGCGGGGTTGTAAGCATAGGGGTTGAGCATGTACAAGCTATATTGGGGCAGCTGTTGTGCCCGAGCGCTCCAGAGAGCAGCGCTAAGAAGTGTGGCAAGCAGGTACCATTGTTTCATGTTCTTACAAAAGCGTTAGGGCCTCTTCAATCGTTTGCACCGGGCGCTGGCAGGTGTAGTTTTCGCACACATATATTAATGTGGTGTGGTCATCCGCTGGCGACTTGTCCTTCAAGAGAGGAAGCTCGTCATCGGAGCGCTCCGTTGCTGCCACTATGGCATTTTGCGTAAAATGTTGCTGAAGTACAATTGCCGCGCGCTGCGCCTCTGGCCCAACGATGGCAATCTCTGAGCGTGGCTTCGTGTGAAAGAGTAATCCTAATGCCGAGCGCTCGAAGGAGAGCGGATAGCGCTCTACCGTGTAGCGCATTTTCTCTATCATCTGCGCTGCGCTCTCGCGCCATTGATCGTGGTCAAAGAGGATGCTTAGCCGTTGCAGGTTGTGTAACATGGTGCTATTGCCCGAAGGTGTGGCATTGTCGTAGAGGTCTTTTTTCCGCAAGATAACGTCCGTTTGGTCGGAGGCGGTGTAGAAGAACAGCCCCGTTTGCGGGTCATAAAAGTAGGTAAATACCTGCTCCGTAAGGTCGCGGGCTTGCTTCAGGTATTTCGGCTCGAAGGTAATGTGCCACACATCGAGTAGGGCAGCAATGAGAAAGGCGTAATCCTCCAGGACTGCGGCATGCTGCGGCCGTCCATCTTTCCAGCTGTGCATCAGACGACCGTTAGCATCGGTCAGGTTGTGCAGGAGAAACTCTAAGTTTCGCGTAGCGGCTGTGCGATATGCTTCGTCGTCCAGCGCCAAATACGCGTGCGCATAGGCCGAAGCCATGAGCGCATTCCAGCTGAGTAAAACTTTGTCATCCAAACCGGGGCGCACGCGTTTTTCGCGATGCTCGAGCAGTTGCTGTCGCCATTGACGCGCCGGAAAAAACCCGGCCGCGCCAGCCGCTTGTGCTACCGGTCGCGATCCGCGGAC
>FWWL01007577.1_pt1 | contig 14664 bp, 15 predicted proteins | sample 2228331 | NCBI WGS metagenome assembly FWWL01 (sample SAMEA103939775, study PRJEB20133) | metagenome
AGCCTGGGCGGCGTGGAAAGCATCGTCAGCCCGCTGGCGCTGATGGGCTACGCCAACCTCTCGCCGGAGGAGCGGCTGGCGTTGGGCATCCGCGACGAGCTGGTGCGCCTTTGCATCGGCGTTGAAGAGCCTGAAGACCTGATCGCAGACCTCGCACAGGCGCTTGACCGGATTTGAACCGCTGCAGAGAGGCGGAGGGCGCAGACGGTGAGGCAAGTCTTCTTCATGTGCAAAAGATAGGCTTCAGGAGGGCTATGTCGGAGCTGCGCCAGAATCTCGCCACCAGAGAATGGGTGATCATCGCTTCGGAGCGCGCGCGGCGCCCCCATGAATTCGCAGAGCCGGGTCGCCCCCTGTGCGACGAAGGGCCGACCTGGGAAGCCACCTGTCCTTTTTGTCCTGGCAACGAAGAGCGCGACCTTGAGATCGCCCGCTTTCCCGGCGAAGGGCCATGGCAGGTGCGCATTGTCGGCAATCGCTACCCTGCGCTGAGACCTGCAGCGCCTCTGGAGAGAGAATTCATGGGGTTGATGCGGCGCATCACCGGGGTCGGCTATCATGAAGTAATTGTCGAGTCGCCTGTCCACAACACGTGCGCAGCGTTGGAAAGCGAGGAGAGCGTCGCGCGCGTCTTTCAGGCGTTTGTCGAGCGCGCCTGGGCGGTGCAGAACGACCCTCGCATCGAATACGTCCTCTTTTTCAAAAATCATGGCCGCCAAGCAGGCGCTTCCTTGCGCCATCCGCATGCGCAGATGATGGCGCTGCCGATGGTGCCCAGCGAGGTGCGCGTGCGGGCGGACGCAGCGCGCGCCTATTTTGACGAAACAGGGCGCTGCGCCCATTGCGCCATGGTCGAACAGGAGCTCGCCGCAGGGCAGCGCGTGGTGTTGGAAAGCAAACATTTCGTTGTCTTTGTGCCTTACGCCGCCGCTTCCCCTTTTCATCTGTGGATCGTGCCCAGGGCGCACGCGGCGTCGTTTTTGCAGAGCTCGCCCGACGAGATCGCAGATCTGGGCTGGGTCGTGCGCGCTGTGCTGAGAAAGCTCTACAAAGGATTGAACAACCCTGATTTCAATTACGTCATCCGCAGCGCGCCCGTGCGCGACTCGGGCGCACCCTACCTGCACTGGTATCTCAGCATTGTGCCGCGCATCTCTCTGGCGGCCGGCTTTGAGATGGGCAGCGGCATCTACATCAACCCTTCCTTACCGGAGGAGTGTGCGCGCTTTCTGCGCACCGTAGACATCGACAGCCTGGAGGGTGAGGCTCCCCATGAATCCGCATGAAATTCGGCGCCATAACGCGCAGGCGTGGGATAAAGCGGTGAAGCGCGGCAGCCGCTGGACAAAGCCGGTGTCGCCTGAAGCGGTCGCCGCGGCGCGTCGCGGCGAGTGGCAGATCTTGCTGACGCCATCCAGGCCCGTTCCCCGCGCCTGGTTTCCACCGCTGGAAGGCGCCGACGTGCTCTGTCTGGCGGGCGGCGGTGGACAGCAGGGGCCGATCCTGGCTGCGGCCGGCGCCCGCGTCACCGTCTTCGACAATTCCCCTCAACAGCTCGCCCAGGATCGTTTTGTGGCGCGGCGCGAAGGCTTGACGTTGACCACCGTCGAGGGCGACATGTGCGACCTTTCCGTGTTCGAGGACGCCTCCTTTGACCTGATCGTCCATCCGACCTCGAATCTCTTCACACCGGACGTTCGACCTGTCTGGCGAGAGGCGCATCGCGTTTTGCGCAAAGGAGGCGTCTTGCTGGCGGGGTTTTGCAACCCGGTGCTCTATCTGTTCGATCAGGAGCTTGCCGATCAGGGCGTCTTTCAGGTGCGCCATCGGCTGCCTTACTCCGACCTCATCAGCCTCAGCGAGGCCGAGCGCAGCGTCTATATCGCCGAGGGGCAGCCGTTGGAGTTCGGCCACACCTTGACCGACCAGATCGGCGGGCAGCTCGACGCCGGCTTTGTTCTGACCGGCTTTTACGAAGACGTCTGGCCGGGAACCCCGCTCAACGAATTTACGCCCACCTACATCGCCACGCGCAGCGTGAAACTATCCGGATAGTTGCGCAATAAACTCATCGATGTAGGCGGCGACGAGCTCCGGTTGCTCGATCATCACGTTGTGGCCGGCGTTCGGAATGATGTGAAGCCGGCTGTTGGGGATGCAGCGATGAAGCGACTGACTGAGCGAAGGAGGCGTCATGCGATCCTCCTGGCCGCACAGGATCAACGTCGGCACGGTGATGTTCTCCAACCGATCGGTGACGTCGAACGCCTCGACCGCCAGAAAATCCTTCCGCAAAATCTCCGGATCGTTTTCGCGTAGCCGTTGCAGGTAGCGCTCTTTCTCCTGCGCACCGGTCGAAGGATGGTAGGAATATTCGACAATTTTGGCGGTGACGTTCATAAAATCCTCGACCACGCCGTTGAGTATGGCGGACGAGACCTTCATGCGCGCGCCGGCGCCGATCACGACGATGCCTGCCAGCCGATACCCATAGGCCAGCGCAAAGTCGAGCGCAATAGCGCCGCCCATGGAATGGCCGGCCAGCACGAAGTAGGGCAATTCGAGCGCATCGGCGAAATCGCGGATCACCTCGCTGTAGGCGCTGATGGTGGCGCAAGGCGGGGGCGGCGAAGCGCCATGTCCGGGCAGATCGAGCGCATACACCGCAGTCTTGGGAAGCCGTCGCACCTGAGGGGGCCAGATCAGATGGTTGCCGCCGGCGCCATGCACCAATACCAGCGGTGGGCGTTCAGGAGCAACGTGACGACCGTAACTGCGAAAGGCCAGCGTCCGGTTGCCAAGGACAATCGTTTCCACTCAAGACCTCTTGTTCCTGTTTCGTTTGGTTTCTGGCGCCTCCCCGTCGATTGTATCCTATATCGCTTCAATTCACCTAGACCGATGTCGGGCGGGTGAGCACTTTTGCTTCCCGCTGCGCCAGCAGCGCTAATCTGGACGCCTCGAAGACATGCGCCTGAGCGACGGCGCGCTCTGTGCGTTCTTGCAGGTCCTCGAGCAAAAGATGCATGAAGGGCAGCGGCGCATCCGCGGCGTGAATGTACTGTTCGCCGTGATGATTCACCAGGAACAGGTGATCGCCGCCGGCGCGTCCCTGCAGATCGCAGGTCTTGCGCACCTCGATGTAGCCATCCGTCCCTTGCAGAAAAAGGCGCACGTCCCCCCAAGTGGAGAGACCGGCCGGAGACAACCAATCGACGCGAATGTAGCCGGTTGCATGCTCGCTGCGCAGCAACACCTCGCCGAAATCCTCGAATTCGGGGAACTGTGGATGATGATGGTTGGCGACGCTGGCTGCGGCGATCTCCGCCGTGGCGCTGCCTGTGAAAAACAGGAACTGGTCGATCTGATGGCTGGCCAGGTCGTTGAGGACGCCGCCGTAGCGCGTCCGCCGGAAGACCCAAGGCGGGCGCCGGATGCGGCCAAAAAGGCGATGGGGGCCAAAGCCGGTCATGTGCACGACGCGGCCGATTGCGCCTTGCTGCACCAGCTCGCCGGCGAGCACGGTGGCGGGATTGCCGAAGCGTTCGCCAAAGTAAACAATGTAGCGGCGTCCGGTCTCCGCGCAGACGCGGCGCGCCTCCTCCCATTGCTCCAGCGTCGTGAAGCCGGGTTTGGTGCAGAGAAAATCCTTCTCATGACGCATGGCGCGCACCCCCAACGCAGCGCGCTCGTCGTGCACCGCCGCGCTGACGATCAGGTCGATCGTTCGATCTTCGAGAATGGACGTCGCGTTGCGATTGTGCTCCACGTCGGCAAACGCCTGCACAAAGGCGGCGAGATTGTCCGAGTCGTCGTCCCAGCAGGCGACCAGCTGCGCACCAGCCTCATGCAGGCGACGGGTCATGTCGAAAATGTGCGGATGGGCCAGCCCCACCGCAGCGAATCTAATCGTCATACGGCGCGCCCTTCATGGAGGCATAGAAAGGGTCGCCTGGCGCAATCGAGCCGCGTTGCACCGGTTGACCGGTGAAGGCCGACTTGTAAAGGCTGGCGATGAACTCCAAGATGCGCCTCGCTTCGAGGCCGCTGACCGGGGGACGCTCGTTGCGCTCCATGGCTCCGAGCAAAGCGCCCAGCTGCGCCTCATGGCTGCCCATGCGGTCGCACGGAATTGCACGCCAGGCGGACGTCAGCGCCTCTTCGACCGACGGCAGCGGCGTCAGTCGCCAGTTGGCATTGGTGTAGCGGTAGAGCGCCTGGACTTCGACCGTCGCCTGTTGGTAATCCAGGCGCAGATAGCTCTCCTGCCGCGGGGAGAGTGCGCTGTTGACGATGCTGCCGAGCGCACCGTGCTCGAAGCGCACCAGCGCCATTGAAATGTCCTCCACCTCGATGGCGCGGTCGAGCGTGGCGGCGACGGCCTGCACTTCCCGCCATTCACCCCACAGCCAGAGAAAGAGGTCCATCAGGTGAATGCCGAGCGTGGCGGTCGGGCCGCCGACGGCGGTGGCGTAGCGGCTGCGCCATTCGACTGCGTAATAGTCTGCGGTGCGATGCCACAGGGTGTGACAGACGCCGACGAGCGGCCTTCCGAGCAGCCCCTGCGCCATGAGGTTGCGCAGATGCTCGACAGCGGAGCCAAAACGCCACTGAAAGACCGTGCTGACGTAGCGACCCGTGCGCGCCTCCGCAGCGCCAATCCGGTCGAATTCCGCCAGCGAGCGGCAGAGCGGTTTTTCGCACCACACCCATGCGCCTGCCTCGAGCGCGGCCAGAATCAACGGCAGGTGCGTGGCCGGCGGCGTCAGAATGTGCACCAGCTCAGGTCGTTCGACCTCCAGCATGGCATAGGCGTCGGCGTAGGCGCGCGCCCCGCCCGTCTGACTGCACACAGCTTCGGCCCGCGCAAGGTCGCGATCGACCACCGCCGCCAGCTCGAGACGGTCCGCATAGGCGGCGATAGCCTCCAGATGATTGTTCACCACGCCGCCTGCACCGATCAAGGCGACTCGATAACGCGACAAGAATTCCTCGCTTTCTAACCAATCGAACCGAGATAGAATACAGAGTTATTGAATCCGTTGATTGAAATAGTTTTTTGAGGTAATATAAAGATGTTGATGGTTTTTGTGAACTCCGGAGTATTGAATATGAACAACTTGCGAATCTCACAATGGAGTGACCTGCCTCTCGTGTTGACTTCTGAACAAGCCGCCGCAGTCTTGCAAGTCACGCGTCGAACGATTACGAACATGCTCGACCGCGGCGACTTACGAGGAGTGAAGATCGGCAAAGAATGGCGGATCAGTCGTTCCGAATTGGTACGATTGATTGAAGGGGAGGCGCCTCCTGTGCCTGATGTCCGACGCCCATCCGATTCGTCATCCCCTGAGGCTGTCCCGAAGGTGTTTGACAGAGATGGAATCCTGGTTGTCGAAGCGCAGCCTGTAGAAGATCTCATAGAGTTTGTGCAGCAAGAACATGAGCGACGCATTGCAGATTTGATGCAACAGGTTCGTCCGTGAGAATTTTTTTCGACACTTCTGTGCTTGTCGCCGCAATCGTAACGACTCATCCTGCACACGAGCACGTCTTTCCGCTTCTCATGCAGGTGAAGCAAAAAGTAAACACAGGTGTGATCGCCGCTCATTCGCTGGCGGAGCTATACGCGATTTTAACCAAGTTGCCAATCCGCCCTCGAATTTCACCGGCGTTAGCTTTGGAGTTGATTCAGCGCGGCGTTGTAGAGACGTGCGAAATCGTCGCATTGTCGGTCTATGACTATCTTGTTATGCTTCAATATCTGACCCGCTCTCATATTGCCGGCGCCGCCGTCTATGACGGTTTACTCCTTCATGCTGCCTGGCTGGCAAATGTCGATCAAGTATTGACGCTGAACTCAAGCGATTTCAAGCGCGTTTATCCCGCGCTTGTCGATAAAATCGTTGCCCCGATGGCGTAGCCGGGGAGCATCCTCTTCACTTCAATCTCGCTTTAATCTCTTGCAGGCGCATCGCCTCCTCTCTCTGCTTATAGAATTCATCCAGCGGATAGCAGCCAGAAACCATGCCGTTGCGCGGGGCCGTGGTGCAGTCGCTGAAGGTGCGACACAGGCGCTTGCGCTGCAACGGTCGGCCGGCCAACATGTCGGCGGGCGCCTCCGGATAGGAGAGAATCAGGCGCCCCAGGCCGACAAAATCGGCCATGCCGGTGCGCACGACGCGTTGCGCAACATGAGGCAACCACTCCTGCAAGTATGAATACCCAGAGCCGACGTAGAGCAACTCGGGGCGATGCGCCTTCAGCCTGGCGACCACTGCAATCTGACGCGCCACGCCCACCAGCGGGTCTTCGGGCGGCCGGTAGCCATCGGAGGGCGGGAAAAGCGCCGGGCGCTGAATGTGCGGGTTGTAATACGGGCTGCCCGCGGTGATGCAGACGAGCCGGATATTCAGGCTGCAGAGCAGGTCGAGAAAAGCGTAAGGCTCGCGCAGGTCGATGCCCATGCCGGTGCCGTCGCCGCCAAAAGCGTAGCGATATTCGCCGTCGATGCGCTCCATCTCGCCCACGCCGTCCGGCCCGGGTCGGAAAGGCGCCCAGTCGAAGGCGCTCACGCGCACGCCGATGTCGAGGCCGGGCGCTTCGGCGCGGATGCCTTCCACCAGCTCGCGCAAGAAGCGCGTGCGATTCTCGAAGGAGCCGCCATAGCGTCCGTTGCGATCGACGGCGCTGAGGAACTCATGGCCCAGATAGCCATGACAATGTTTGAGATCGACGAAATCGAAGCCTGCTCGCTTCGCGAGCCGCGCCGCCGCGACAAAGTCGTCGATCAAGCGCCGGATGTCGTCGTCGCTCAGCACCGGGTAATCTTCTGGGAACCCAAATTTGCGATTCAGGATGGGATGCGCATAAAGGATGGCGGGGCGGAGCTTGTTATCCGGTTCGGGTCGGGCAAAGCGTCCAGAGTGGGTCAACTGCAGCCCGATCAAGAGGTCGTCGGTGCGTCCGTGGCGCGAGGCGTGTTCGGCCACCAACCGCTCTCGCAGCCGCGCCAGATCGGGCCAGGTGTCGGCGGTGAGCATCAGCTGCCGCGGGTTGGCGCGCCCATCATGGCGCACCGCCACCGCCTCGCATCCCCAGATCAACTTGGCTCCGCTGACGCCGAAATGGCGCCAACGCCGCTCCGTCAGCTCGGTCGGACGGCCATCGTAAGAGCCATCCCACCCTTCCATCGGCAGCACGCAAAAGCGATTGCCGATCGTGCGCTCGCCGCACCTGACAGGCTGCGCCAGCGGTGCATCCGGCCCGGCCGCAACCGCTTCGTCAAAGGGGAGGTCAATCCCAAGCGCCTGCAGATACGTGCGAAAGTCTTCCGTTGTGCGCAGTTGCGCCACCCGTTTGTAGCGATCCATCGCTTCGTCCTTTCTGAAAGCCTGCGCTGAATTAATTGACCACACCCAACCGTTCGCCCAACTCGCGTAAGATGGCGACGTCGCTCTCCGGCCTGCGCTCACTGCGCGGGTGTGGAGCGTCGCTGGCGATCCAGCCGCGCAATTTCAAAAATTGGGCGGCGCTGTGTTTGTACGCAGGCACCGGTCGACGGAAAGCGAAAAAGCCCAGATATTGAAGCCGATCGTTTAGCTCATAAAAGTCTGGATCGCCGGCGGCCCACAGCGCATCGCGCTGCGCAAAGAGGTCGGGCGCAAAGGTGCTGAGACCGAGCAGATAATCGCTGCCGTACATCACCATGTCGATGGCCAGATCGTTGCCGGTGAAGACTTTGAAATCCGGACGGCGAGCGTCGCGCAGCTGCAGGCGTCGCCACTCCAGCATGCGGTTGAGCGAGGAATGCTTGGCGCCGATGCACTGTGGAATGTCAAGCAGGCCGGCGTAGGTTTCCAGGTCGTAAATTTTGCCGAAGGGAGCGAACATCGTGCCTAGCTCAAAGGCGATGAAGCGTTCACAGAGTGCGGCGAGCCTGGCGTAGGAAGCGACGATCGCCTCGGCGGGCTGGTCGGTCAGCCCGAAGGACTGGAAGATCACCGGAACGCCGCCCGCCTGTTGGATCGTTTCAATCTGGCGGGCATAGGCATCGTAGTCGAAGGCGGCGCCCGGTCGATCGCCGACAAAGGCGCCGGCGACGAATTCTTGCCCGCCGGCGATCGTTTGTGTCCGTGCAAGCGCCTCTTGCCGCGTGGCATCGTCAAGTAAATTGACATAACCTGTGTCCATGTTGACGGCCGGCGTCAAGCCGGCCTCCAACGTACGCGCGACGTGCGCTTCAAAGCCCGCCCAGTCCACCTCGCCGTCGTCGAAAAAAGGCAACAGAATCGCAGAAACACCGGTGATCTTGCGTCGCGGGCGCAGCAGCGCGATCGGATCGAAGGCGTCTTCCTGGGGCGCGGCATCCGTCGTCTGCAGCGTCGATAGCCGGCTTGTCATGTGCAACCTCCTGTTTGTTGTTCCAAATGACCGCTTTGCGTTAACAGATCGATATAGGCAGCCAGTGCGCGTTGATTGTGGCTGCGCAGCAGCTGCTCCACTGCCTCCGGGTCGCGACGCCGGAACGCCGCGATGATCTCTCGATGATCTTGCTGCGCTTCGGGAATGCGAGGCTGAAGCACGGCGCTGACGTAGTGCAGTCGCAGCCGCTCCCAATGGTCGAGCACCATTTCGAGCATGCGCTCGATCAATTGGACCTGTGCAAAGCGGCAAATCATCAGATGAAATTGCCGATTGAGTTGCGACCAGGTTTCTGGGTTGTCGATTGCGGCGTCCATCGCCTGAACCACAGCGTCCAGCTCCGTCAGCTCAGCCTCCGTCATGCATGAACAGGCGCGACGCCCGCAGATCACCTCGAGCGCCTCTAGAAGGGCGAAAATTTCAAAGATGAGCTTAGGGCTGAGCTGAGTGACCGTCGCGCCGGTGTAAGGTTCAAAGACGATCAGCCCATCGGCTTCCAGTTGGCGCACGGCTTCGCGTACAGGGATGGGGCTGACGCCCAGTTGAGCGGCGACCTCGTCGATCACCAAACGATCGCCGGGTTTATATTCGCCGCGGATGATCGCCTCGCGCAGCATGTCATAAACGACTTTGGGTTTACTACGAAATGTAGGGCGCGTCATCGATGTAGCCATAGGTGAACCGTGTCCCCTCTTCCTACGCTGCCTTTCCGTATGAGGCGCTGCCTTGTTGGCACTGCGTCCACTTCATGTTCGATTTTTGTCGCAATGCTAAGTTGATGCAAACCGATTGCGAACGGGTGAGGCGGTGTGCTCTGAGATCAAATCTCTTTTGGCTCTCGAATATTTACGGCGCCATTGTTTCCGCTGCATTTCAAAAAATTTCTGGCTTGACATTCCTTAAATATCGTATATCCTATATGATATACGAAAAGTTTGATTTTGGCTAGATCGAATTTTCCCGAATTTTCCAACTTGATGACGGCGTCCGCAGGAAAAGACCTGTTGCGCATGGGGGCAAAGCAAGTTGCCCATCTGTCGGTCGGTGTTTCCGTTCAATTGCAAAATCGGTGAGGAGGGTGTAGCGCATTGAACAGAGGATTTAGAGGATGCCTTTCCAGCGTTTGAACATCGTTTCGCGAGTCTTTGAACCAATTTTTGACAGGAGAGATCGAACATGCGACACAAATTCTGGCTTCTTCTGGCTGTCCTGACGACAATTGCACTTGTGTTCGCTGCATGCGCGCCTGCGGCGCCCGCCGCCGCGCCTGAAGCGGCCAGCCAGCCAGCCGCCGGCGGTGATGGCAAGATCGAGTTGCGCATAGCCTGGTGGGGCTCGCAAAATCGCCACGACCGCACGATCGCCGTGATCGAGCAATTTGAACAACTGCATCCCAACATTGATATTGTCTACGAGTTCGCCGGGTGGGGCGACTACTGGACGCTGATGAGCACGCAGGCGGCCGGAGGCAATCTGGCCGACATCATGCAACAGGACTACGCGCGTTTGGAGGAGTGGGTGTCGCGTGGCCTGCTGGCGCCGTTGGATGATTTCGTCGCCGACGGCACGCTGAATTTCGCCAATGTCTCCGAAAGCTCGCTGGCGGGTGGACGTCTCGGCGGCAAATTGTACGGCGTGAATCTGGGCACGAATTCGATGACCATCGTGATCGATGCGGACAAGCTGGCCGAGGCAGGCCTGGAAACGCCCAATCCGGATTGGACGTTCGATGAATTCGAGCGCGTTGCGACGGAGCTGCACGAAAAGCTGGGCATCTACGGCTTCACCGGCAACCTGACCAACGAACAGCTCTGGAAAAACATTTACCTCAGCTTGGGGCAATGGGTGTACAATGAAGACGGCACCGGCCTCGGCTACGAAGATGACCAGCCTTTCATTGATTACCTGAAGATGGTGAAACGGCTGCAGGATGCAGGCGTCACGCAGAGCCGCGAGCAGGAGATCGCCGCCGGCGGCAGCGTGGAGACCGACCTCATCGTCACGGGTCAGTCGGCCATGACCTATGTGTGGAGCAACCAGATTGTGGCTCTGACCAGCGCGGCGGGCGAAGGGCGCAACTTTATTCTGCTGCCGATGCCGCGGCCGGCGGGGGGCGCTTCGGCCAATTACCTGAAGCCGAGCATGTTCTTCTCGATCACTTCGCAGGCGCGCCATCCCAAGGAAGCGGCGATGTTCATCGACTTCTTCACGAACAACGTGGACGCCAACAAAGTGTTGATGGCCGAACGCGGCGTGCCGGTCTCCTCGGAAGTGCGCGCGGCGCTGGAGCCACTGCTCGACGCGCCGCAGAAGATGATGTTTGACTACATCGCCTCCATCGAGTCGAGCGTCAGCCCGATCCCCCCGCCGGACGCCCCGGGGCACGCGGATTTGATCAACAACGTTTACTGGCCGCTGGTGATCGATCCGTTCATGTTCGGCCAACAAAGCGCCGAAGACGCCGTGCGCATCCTGCGCGAAGAAGCGAACATTGTGTTAGCGGCGGCGGCCGCTCGCTGACTCTCCCTCGTTTCAGGCGACCGGAAGGATAGCTGTTTCACCCTTTCGGTCGCCTGATGATCGTTGCCGGTGACCGTGGTGAAAGGAGTGAACATGAGCGAAGCGCTCTCCGTCTCTTCATCCTCTCAGCATGCCAACGACCAACGCCGACAATCGGTCAAACCTCACAAAAAGCGTTGGCGTCATGACAACTGGATGGGCTATCTCTTTATCTCGCCCTGGTTGATCGCTTTTTTTGCCTTCACGTTTATACCGATCATCGCTTCGCTCGTGCTGGCCTTCACGAACTACGACGTGTTGAGCCCGACATGGCGATGGGTGGGGCTCGAGAATTTTGAACGCATGTTTACGCGCGACCCGCGCTATATCAAATCGCTGCAGGCGACTTTCTTTTATGCGTTCACAGCCATTCCGTTGCGCCTGATCTTCGCGCTGGCCGTAGCCATGCTGTTGAACACCAATCGGCGGATGGTCGCCGGCTATCGCGCCGCTTATTATGCGCCTTCGATCGTCGGCGGCAGCGTCGCCGTTGCGGTGATGTGGCGGGAGATCTTCGGACGCAATGGTCTGATCAACGCCGTTTTCGGCACGGACGTGGCCTGGTTGGGCAACCCGAACACCGCAATCTGGACGCTGATTTTGCTGGCGGTGTGGCAGTTCGGCTCGCCCATGCTGATCTTTCTGGCCGGGCTGAAGCAGATTCCGCGGGAGTTCTATGAGGCGGCGTCCATTGACGGCGCCAACAGCTGGCAGCAATTCTGGCGCATCACGCTGCCTCTGCTGACGCCGATCATCTTTTTCAACCTGGTGATGCAACTGATCAGCGGCTTTATGGTCTTCACGCAGGCGTTTGTCATCACGGGCGGCGCGCCGCTGGACACGACGCTTTTCTACGCGCTGTACATCTATCAACGCGCCTTCGTCAGCCTTCAGATGGGATACGCGTCGGCGATGGCGTGGGTGCTGTTGATTATCATCGCCGTATTGACGGCGTTGGTCTTTCGTTCTTCGTCGTATTGGGTCTTCTACAGTTCACAGGAGGATTGAGTTAGATGGAAACGGTCTCGACGGCTTCTGGGCGAGCTGCTGTGCGCGCACCGCGCTCGGTCCTCCAGCATAAAACCTTCCGCACAGTGATATATCATGGGGTTGTGGCCGGCCTGGGATATGTGATGCTCTATCCGATCCTGTGGCTCTTCGCCAGCTCGTTCAAGGGGCGCGCCGAGATTTGGACGAACGTCTCTTCGTTGATTCCCCAGCAGTTCACGCTGGAAAATTACATCAACGGCTGGAGGGGCTTCGGGGGCATTACGTTCACCACCTTCTATCTCAACTCGTTTTTCTACGCCGGCGTCGGCACCTTGTTGGCGGTGGCGGCCTCCGCCGTCGTTGCGTATGGTTTTGCGCGGATCAATTTCACCGGCCGTCGTTTCTGGTTCGCCTGTATGCTCTCGACGTTGATGCTGCCGGTGCAGGTGCAGATCATTCCTCAGTACATTGTCTTCAGCCAGTTGGGGTGGATCAACACCTTTTATCCGCTGCTCTTGCCGCGCTTTGGCGGGCAGGCGTTCTTCATTTTTATGATCATGCAATTCATTCGCGGCATCCCGCGCGACCTGGACGAGGCGGCGGAGATGGACGGCTGCGGCAAAGGCGGCGTCTTTTTCCGCATCATTTTGCCACAGATCACGCCGGCCCTGATCACAGCGGCGATCTTCTCGTTTTATTGGACGTGGGAGGATTTTCTGTCGCCGCTCATCTATCTGAATGCCCCCAGGCTTTACACCGTCTCGCTGGCGCTGCGCGCCTTCGCCGACCCTTCGGGCACGACAGACTGGGGCGCCATCTTCGCCATGTCCAGCCTGTCGCTGGTGCCGGTCTTCGTGATCTTTATCCTGTTCCAGCGCTTCCTGGTTGAAGGCATCAGCACAACGGGGTTGAAGGGGTAGGCGATGAAAGACGGAAGGCGACGCCGGAAAGCAAGGGATTGGCCGGCGGCCTCAAAAGCCCGATCGATGCGCATTCTGGATCATCCGGTTGACGAAGACGCGTTCTAAAAAGGACGTTCGCAAGGCTTCGTCGTGAAGGCTGTTCGCCTCGGCTTGCAGGTAAGCGTATGCTTCAGCCAGAAGCGAGTCGGCGTCGGCGGCGCGGTTCGCCTGAAGCGCCTGGCGACAGATCCAATAGACTCGCAGCGGATCTCGCAATTTCTGCAAGATCGATGCATTCAGCGAAGGCAGCACTTCTTCAATCAAAGCAAGCGCCTCGGCGAGCCGACCCTGCGCCAGATAAACGGCCGCCATCTCGCTTTTCACTGCAATGCTCAGGTGGAGGCGTCCATCGGCGCGCGTCAGGTCCAGCGCCTGGCGATAGGCGGCGAGCGCCGCCTCCGGCCGTTCCAAAGCAGCCCAGGCGTTGCCGATTTCCAATAAAATCGCTCCCTCGTAAAACTAGGCATTGGACGTGCGGCTCAGATGCAGCGCCTCTTGAAAATGAAGCAGAGCAGCAGCCGCATCGCCCATCTGCCGCTCTGCGGCGCCCAGCGTGCAGAGCGTTTCAATCACCCCAATTCGATCGCCCAAGGGTCGCTGCTCCGCCAAGGCCTGCTGGCTGAGCTGACGCGCTTGAGCGTATTCCCCCAGACGGATCAACAGACGGGCGAACCCTTCGCCCGTGTGGGCTGCATGACGTGGATCATAGACCCCCTCTCACCTGGCGTAAGCGGCGACATAATACTCGTAGGCGCGGCCCAGGTCGCCCAGCGCAGCGTAGACCTCGCCGAGATGTTGCCAGATCGAGAGCAGGCGCGGCCGATCTCCCAGCTCTTGATAAATCTGCAACGCCTGCTCCCAGAAATCGAGCGCCTTTTCCTCCTCGCCCTGAAAATGAGCCACATACCCTAAGGAGCGCAGCACGAAGCCTTCGCCAAGGCGATTGTCCGTCTGCCGGCAGAGCTTCAGCGCCTGCGTCAGGTGGAGCGCTCTTGCAAGGCCCATTCCCATGCAGCCCGAACGTTGTCCATCTCGGCTTGCATATCCTCCTCCATGACGTGTCAAAGACAACCTCCATGCTGCGATGACGCACAGGCACGTCCGGTTGAAGGGTGCTCAAGAAGGTGGGATCGGCGCAGCGAAGCGCAGTCGCCAACTCCGCTACAGAATAGTGCCTCACCCAGTGCACAGCCAGCTCCATCGCCAGAGGATTGCCGTGCACCCAAGCGACAATCTGCTGGATCGCGCACAGCGTCTGTTCGTCAAGGTGGATACGGGGGTCCTGTTGACGCGCGCTCGACAAAGAGCTGGACGCTGGCAAAACGAAGACTGTCGGTTTCCTCGACGTCAGGCACAGGCAATCCCTGCAACGCCATCAATTGCTCCGCCTGGCAATCGAGCGGCGCGCGTGAAGTGACCAGGATGCGCACGGAAGACGCCTTTGCCAGCAACTCCAGCAGGAAGGGCGCGCCGGCGAGCAGATGTTCAAAGTTGTCCAGGATCAGGAGCAGCTCTTTCGAGCGCAAGAAGTCTATCAGCACGGCGGAAGGAGGGAGATCCATCTGCAGAAAAGGCAAAGAAAAGACGCCGGCGATGGCAAACGCCAGCGGGTCAACCGGATTCGTCGGATCCCTCGCCTCCACGCCCGCCAGAGACACAAACCATACTCCATCGGCAAACGGCGCGTCGTCGCCCGAAGAAGCCGACATCTCCAACAGAGCGTAGCCGG
>FWWL01007583.1_pt1 | contig 14644 bp, 16 predicted proteins | sample 2228331 | NCBI WGS metagenome assembly FWWL01 (sample SAMEA103939775, study PRJEB20133) | metagenome
TTCGCGAGAATTTGCTGACCGTCGTCTGGGCTCGAAACGGCAATGTGCCGTCTTCGCGCTCGGCGTTGATGGCGTGGCGGCGCACCTTGCCACCGATGATCAACCAGGCGTTCCACGCCTGCGAGATGATCCGGATGATCGAGGGCAGATGCGGGCGCCCTGCCCTCTTCCGGAACTGCGTGCTGATCAGGAACAGCCGCTCGGCGATCCGGATGGCGTTGCGCGCCAGCGCGATGCAGACGCCGGCGCGCGCCGCGATCTCGCCGAGCGTCAGCGCGCATGTCCCTCGCCTGCTCTCGACCTCGTCGGCGATGATCCGCATCACCGCGAGCTGGCCGGTGGTGAACTTCGCCGCGATCTGCGGCGGCAACGGCCCCGATGCCGCCAGCCGCCGCCGCCGTGCGATCGAGCGCTGGCGGTCAGGCGATTTCGGCCGGCGCTTCGGCGAGAAGATGCTGTTGCGCCCCTCCAGGGCGCGCTCGAGCGCCGCCGTGGGTGCGCGCAGCGCGACGCGGTCCTGCCCCCTCACCTCGCGCTTGCGCGTCTCGATCGCCTCGCTGAGCGATTGTGCCTGGTCCTCCGTCAGCGCGTCCGCGCCAAAGGCGCTCCACAGATCACGGGCGATCTCGTCCAGGCGCGCCAGCGTGCGCACCTCCCCGATCACCCTCAACATCTCGACTGCGAACATGGCCCGATCCTTCAAGGCTGGGCCGCGTCGAACCTCCCTCCAAGCTCATCCCGTGCAGGCACAGATCCGCGATCGGACCCCATCCCCCTCGCCTGCGCGAAGGACACAGAAATCCGTTCGCAAACCGCTTGGTTTGCGTTGACAGAATGATCCGGCTGTGGGAGTTTTAAAGCCGTCCTATCGGCGTCTCCCACAGTCGTCACAAAAGGCCTTCAGCTCGCCAAAGCTGGGGCCTTTTCGCTTTTCAGGGGTCAGCGCGGCATTGGATTGCTGTCCTGAGATAGAAACGCGCACTCGATCGCGTATTCCATCGCGGCGCGACGCGATTTGAAGCGACCATCGGAAATCGCCTTGTCGATCGCGTCACGGACGCGCTCGTGGACGAAGACCGTCGTCTCGTAGAATCCCGCTTCACGCTGTCGCTTTCTCACGACAGCCATGCTGACGGTGGATGCCTTACGAAATGCAGCCAACACCAAATCACCTCACTCCACTAGTGAAGTGGTGCGTGAGTCGCGTGATTCTGGCAACCTGTTAAAAGCGTTAGGTTGACCGCCGGTCCTGACCACCGTCGTCAGCTCGATCCAGCAGTCGCTCGATGCCCTCCCAGTACGAGAGCCGCTCCAGATCGCAGAACCGAACGAAACGATTATAGACCGGCACCGGGCACTTCACGTTGAGCTGCGCACTCGGCCCGACCTCGCGCCGACGCCTGATGATCTTCTCGTGTCCTGATTCTCGGCTGTGGAAACCGTGCGCCTCTCCAACGCGATCAATCGCAGAAAGCGACGAAGCCATCAGCAGGTCCGCATCTGGCTTCACCTCTGCTATTTTCGCAGCAATCCGGTTGGCTGCGGAAAACCCAAAAGGATCTTTGTTCATCACGCCGCTTCCTTGGCACTGGTCACGATTGAAATAAGTTCGAAGGTAAGCTTCAGCGCATTTTCCTTCGCGGCCTCTAGCCCGTTCACATTGGCGGGGTCGAGCTCGTCGAGGCTGAGCTTATCAACGAACATAGCTTTGTAAGCGGACCGCTCATGAAGATGTGTCTTCAATGACGGTATCCCCGCCTCTTCAAGTGAGGAGACAATTTTTCGGTCGATTTTTGTCGCAATTGCTGCGCTTGTTCTCGTAAAAACAAGGCGAAACGGTATCCTTCGTTCAATAAGTTCTTCTTCTTCACGAATTAGACCAACAGCCCTGCCCGCCTGCCGAGCGTCCACCGCGCTCCCCTGTAATGGTATCAACACTAGAGATGCCCTTGCGATCGCTCTAGATACAAGTCGACTGGCAGTTCCTTCCAAATCGACTATCACAAATTGACAAATCTTGGAGTGCTCCTGAATCACCGATATCACAGAGCTTTCTGTGACATCTCCTATTACATGGACAGTCGTTTTTGATGGACCAGCTTTCCAATCAACGATCGGGCGATTAGGGTCGCAATCAATCATCGCAACTGTAGCTCCTTGGGATGCCAAGGTGGTTCCGAGAACTAGGGACATCGTGCTTTTTCCTGCGCCGCCCTTCGGATTTGCGACAACGATCACTGGCATGGGTTCCTCCAACGAAAGAGCGACTGGAAACACGAAGCTACTAATACAAAGTAAAGCTACCATATAGTAGCTTCGGTAGCTACCATATCAAAGCTACCATAGCTTGGCCAGCTATCCCAGTGATGGGAGGGCAGGCGAGCATGAGGGGCGGGGCTTTGGGGCGCCCCTGATCTGGTCCTGGGCGGGTCGATCCCGCGCAGGAGCAGTCCCCGCGCGCGAATACCGCCCGAGCGCGAGGCCCGGGCGGATGATCGGTCATAGGGTTGCGTGGCGAGGCCGGGTCTTACTCGGCCGCCATCCGCATGACCTCACTATCACCGGCATCACCATCGCGATCGTCCTGCTCGTCGGCCTGAACCACGACCGGCATCATGAGCGGGGAGGGGAGCCAGCCCTTGCCGTCCAGCTCGCGCTCGGCCTGAGCGACGGCTTCTGCCTTCGGGCTGCGCTCGATGCCCTTGGCGGCATACTCGGAGCACCCGGCATCGCGCAGGATACCAGCGATGGTGGATTTCGACAGCCGCGACAGGAACTCCTGCTCCGGGGTCCACCATGACCGCATGTCGAGATTGACGGCCTGCGCGATCTGGTTGGCCTGTGCGATCCGGCCACGGCTGATCTCATGGCGCGCCGTGACGGCGTTGAGGTTCGTCGCCGACACAACGGCCAACAGGTCCGTCAGCGTCTCGATGGGCTGGTCGATCAGCCATGGCCAGAGGTCGGCCTGATCACCGGGAAGCCGGTAGCCCCAAGCGTCCACGATTTCGGTCCAGCCCCCGAGCGCCCGGCAGGCCTCGGGCTGCTTGATGCTGAGGCCGAGAGCCTTGCGCTCGCCCCTGATCTCGACAGCCGAGTGCATGTGCAGGCCGTGATAGCGACCATAGAAGCAGGCCAGCACAAGCGGATGCAGCATCGCCGCCATCGCGATTTCGGGCCGCTGCGCCAGCTCGACGCGCAGCGCCGCCGTGCGGATCGCCGTCAGTTCCTCGATCACCGCCGCGGAATATCCGCTCAACTCGGTTTCAAGCGGGGAGGGGGGGGCAGCGGCCTCGTCGCTATCATCATGAGCGTCATCGCCACAACGCAGCCGGTCCAGAGCGGCACGGTCCTCGGCTCTGACGAGACCACGCGTTACCTGCAGCGATCCGTCATAGCCGATGGCGATGATGCAGCCGGCCAGAGCCTGCTCGGCAGCAACGTAGCTTTCGGTCGCGCTCCTGATCGACTCAACGCGCTGCTCGATCTCGGCAAGGCGCGCCTCGTCGGCTGCGATCTGGTCATCGCCCTCGGCATAGGCCTCGATCTGCTCGGCCAGGGCGTCGTAGCTCTCGCCAAGGGTCGCAAGCTCTGCCTGCTCGGCCTCGGTGTGATCGCGACGCTGCGGATGGATGCGACCATAGCCGGCATGGTGGATGCTGTCGGCCTCGATGCAAACTTCCGTCCAGCTCCACCCCTCCGGCCGAACCGCATCGGCGACCGCTTGCAGCCTCTCGGCCGCCAGTCGCATCGCCAAGGGCCGGTCGGTCAGGAACGTCGCCTCGTTCTCGGAAAACAGGTCGCGCAGGACCGCGCCGCCGGCTGCCTCGTAGGCCTCGACGCCGATGAAGCGCGCCAGCCGGTCAGTGCTACGCAGATGCTCGTTGGTCAGCACTGCCCGCAGATTGCCGGGGCTGCGGCTCCAGCCGTCGCGGCCGAACCACGCCGCCTCCTGCGCCGCGTAATCGTCGCTGATCGCCAGCGCGCGGGCCTGCTCGATCTCGTCGGCGCGCATCGCCTCCAGAACCCTTGGCGAAAGCGCTGCCAGCTTCAAGCGCTGCCGCACCGTGACGACGGACTGGCCGAACCGGCTGGCGATGGTGTCCGTCAGCATGCCGTCCTCGACCAGACGCTGATAGGCCAGAACCTCGTCCACGACATGCATGGCCTCGCGCTGGGCGTTTTCCGCAAGGGAGATTTCGGCATCGCGCTCGGCGGCCAGCACATTGCAGGGGATGTCGATCTCCTTGTCGAACCGGCCCTCCTTCGCCAGCAATCGTAGCGCCGCCAGCCGCCGCGCGCCGGCGACGACCTCGAACTTCTGGCCCCTCGCAGCCTTTCTGACGGTGAGGTTCTGGATCAGGCCGTGCGCCTCGATGCTGTCGGCCAGTTCGCTGATGCCAGCCGTCGAATTGACCTTGCGGACATTGGCCTTGCTTGGGACCAGTTTTGACAGGGCGATGTGCTGGATCGTCGTGGTGAGCGTGCCGATGGCGGCGGTGGCGATGGTCGTGGTCATGGTGGTCTTTCCTTGCTGAGGCCGAAGGCCCGTCACCCGGCAGGGTGCAGGTCCGCCTGCACCTCTGCCTTCGCGGCGAGCAGCGGGGAGAGAGGGGGGCAAGAGCCAAATCGGGAGGGGGATCGCCCACGCGGCTTCGCGCCGGGCGAGGGGCCGCGGCACGCGGATCCTCGGCCTGGTCCTGCACAAGCCGCTTGCGGCGCGTATCCATCCGGCGTGGGCCGCGGCGTGCTTATTTCGTCCTGTTACGATGGATGTCGATGAGGTTGAGCAGGTTTTCGACGCCGAAGTCGGTGAAGGCCATAGTGCCGTCCTCGTGCTGTGGATCGTAGACCCAGATCAGCCCGTCCTCCGGCTCCATGTCGAGAGCGAGATCGGCGAGCCAGTCTTCGTCCCTGCCGAGATCACGGGCGACGAGCGCCAGGGTCCGGACGGAGTGGACCTTGTTGAGCTGCATCGTCAGGCCGCGATCGCGGTGGTCGATTGCGTGCGCCAGTTCCAAGGCAGGAGTTCAGCAAGCTTGCCCTGGGGTGTTGCGGCGATGCGGGCCAGCGTGGCGGCGAGCCAGGCCTGGGGATCGACGTCGTTCATCTTCGCCGTCTGGATCAGCGTCGCCATGGTCGCAGCCCGCTCGGCGCCACGGCTTGACCCTGCGAAGAGCCAGGCCTTTCGACCAAGGGCAAAACCTCTCAGGGCCCGCTCAGCGGCGTTGTTCGACAGGCAGGCCCGGCCATCGTCGAGGAAGCCGGTGAAGCCGTCCCAGCGCCTGAGCATGTAGTCGATCGGCTTGGCGACGGTCGCTGAGCGCGAGAGCGTGAGGCGCTGTTCGCCGAGCCAGGTGCGAAGCTCGTCGACGATCAGGCGGCTGCGCTTTTGGCGGTCGCGATGGCGCTCGTCGGCGCTCAGACCATTGATCTCGCGCTCGATGACGAAGAGTGCGTCGATGCGCTTCACGGCCTCCAGGGCGATCGGCGATATCGGCGCGGTGCCGGGCCCCCGCCGCGCCGAGGCGGCGATGTCGGCGAGTTCGAAGAAGCCACGACGGGCATGTCCCCAGCAAAGCGCCCGGGTGACCGCTCCTGCCTTGCGCGCCGCATCGTAGAGCCCATTGTAGCCGCCGTAGGCATCGGCTTGGAGGATTCCGCGCCAGTTCGCCAGATGGGCGTTGGGATGTTCTTGACGCCGATCGCGCGAGGCGAAGTAGAGGACCGCCGGCGGATCGGCGCCGCCATAGGGCCTGTCATCACGCACATAGGTCCAGATCCGGCCGGTATCGGTCTTGCCCTTAGCGAGGATCGGCACCGTCGTATCGTCGGCGTGCAGGCGCTCGGCGGCCAGCACATGCGCCTTGATCAACGCATGCAGCGGCGCCAGCGCTGCTGTCGCCGCGCCGACCTGATCCGCCAGGGTCGAGACCGAGAGCTCGATACCCTCGTGGCTGTAACGCTCGCTCTGACGGTTCAGCGGTTGATGCTGCCCGAACTTCTCGAACAGGATTGTCGCGAGCAGGTTCGGCCCAATGAAGCCGCGCGGTGTTACATGGAAGGGCGCTGGTGGCTGCGTGATGGCTTCACAGGACCGGCAGGTGAACTTCTCCCGCACCGTCTGGATCACCTTCCAGCTGCGCGGCGCGACCTCCAGGGTCTCGGTCACGTCCTCGCCGAGCTTCGACAGCTTCAGGGAACCGCAGCACGGGCACGACGCCGGCGCCGGCACCACGATGCGCTCGCGCGGCAGATGCTCGGGGAACGGCTTGCGCACCGGGTGACGCCGCAGCGCAGGCGGCAGTGTCGCCGCTCGGCGTGACGCTGCTTGCGCGTCGATCTCGTCCTCAGTCGCCTTTGCCTCCAGCTCTTCGAGCTGAAGCTCCATCTGATCGATGAGACGCAGGGTGCGCTCGGAACGCTGACCGTAGAGCTCGCGCTTGAGCTTCTCGATCATCAGCTTCAGATGCACGATCGTGGCCTCGGTCGATGACGCCATGGCCTTCACGGCGAGAGCCTCGGCCTGTGCCTCGATCCTCGCCTGGCGCTCCGCCAGGATCATCGCATGCGCCGCCGCCAGATCGGTCGGCAGGGTCGGCGACAGAGGCGATTCAGCGGGTGCGCTCACCACGAGAGGGAATCACATCCGCCTGCAAAAACAAGTGGAGAAGCTCTATCCAATCGCCGTGGGCCGCCAGCTCTCCACCGGATTGCGCCAGTCGATGCCGGAGAGGAGATAGCCCATCTGCGCGGGCGTGATCGCGACGACGCCGTCAGCCGGCGACGGCCACAGAAAGCGGCCCTTCTCCAGCCGCCGCACGTAAAGGCTCGCCGCCTGACCGTCGTGCCAGATCACCTTCAAGAGATCGCCGCGACGCCCGCGAAAGCAGAAGATATGCCCGCCGAGCGGATCGCGCTTCAAGACCTCCTGCGCCACCAGAGCAAGCGAGGAGAACCCCTTGCGCATATCGGTGTGGCCAGTCGCCAACCAGACCTTCACGCCGACAGGAACCGGGATCACCTGAGTGCCTCAAGGCCGCGCGCCAACTCAAGCATCGCGTCAACGTCGACGCCGCCCTCGGCGATGATCCGCCGACCGCAGGACAACACGATCTCGATCCGCGGCGAGCGATCCAGCAGCGCTGCTGGACGATGATCCTGATCCGGCATCGGTGCCGGACTGAGCGGCACGGCATCCGGTGCCATCGACACCGGCAGAAACGCCGTCGGACTTTGCCGCTCATCGAGCCGCTCGCGCCAGCGGTAGATCTGCTGCGCCTGAATGCCGTGCCGCTTCGCCGTCGCGATGACGTTCCCGCTCGACAGCGCCTCCGTCACGACCGCGCGCTTCTCTTCCGTGCTCCAGCGCCTGCGCCGAACATAGGTCTCATCATCCACGCCAAGCTCTCCAGCAGCGCTGCCAGCACTGATGCTGGACTGCCCGCGAAAAGCTGGACGTCGAAATCTCTCGCCGCAAGGCGGCCTTCACCGCATGCTTACTGCGGCGCGGAAGGATGGGGAGACCCGAATTGGCTCTTGCTGGGGAGAGAGGGCCGCGCGCCTCTCTTCCCGCTTAGCGCAACAGCGTCGCGCCGACGGCGCGGCTACCGCCGGCGCAAGGCGCCGGCCCGCGCGAGGAATCGTGACCGAAGGCGGAGACCCGCGTGCGGGGTTCCGTGGAGCCGGCATCGCCGGCGGAGTAGAGCGAGGTCCGAAGGACGCGCCATTCTCTCGCCTGATCAGCGTACAAAAACCGTAATACTATTATAATCGGGATAGATATACCGGTTATCAGCCACGCCGATCTACGGCGCATTATCGAGACTCGTTAATCAATAAAAATATTGTGTATCAAAATTGTACACATAGCCTTATGAATTTGCTCATGACCACACTGATCGCAACCAAATTCTGCACTAACTCATCACATGGATCAGTCGCAGACTGTACGGATGTGGATTCGACCGTGGTGGTCGTATTGCTCTACTTCCCGGCAATGGCGGCGACGGTGATGCGGGCGTTCGTGTTCTTCCCGCATAAATTCGCCGCGTCCACCACGGTGACGTCTGTCCTCGCCGTCATGATGTCCGCCATGAGGAACACCATGATGCCAAGCCCGAGCTTGGCCTGGAGCCAATACGCTACCACCGAGCACAAGCCCGATGATCGCCAAGAACCCATTTCGTCTCGTGAGCATCGGTCCCTCCTTCAAACGTCAGGACGAGACTGTGGATCTTTAAGGATGAACCGCACCTAAACGAACCACGTTCTGCATGGATGTTACAGATTGTAACGGACTGGAACATGGCGCCTTCCGGACGCGTCTTTGCTGCATGAACCAACCCTGTCCAGCAGACCGGAGCAACCCATGCACCACACAGATCCGAAAATGCAGGCCTGCATCGACGCCTGCCTGCGCTGTTACCAGACATGCCTCGGCATGAGCACGAGCTATTGTCTCGAACTTGGCGGCGAGCATGCACGGCCCGACCACGTCAAGCTCATGCTCGACTGTTCCGAGACATGCCGCGCCGCCGCCCATGTCATGGTCATCGGCTCGCGCCATCACAAACATCTCTGCGCGGAGTGTGCCGACATCTGCGAGGACTGCGCCAGCGAATGCGAGCGCGTCGGCGACATGGATGAATGTGTCCGGGCCTGTCGCACCTGTGCCGAGAGCTGTCGCGAAATGGCAGCGTAGCCTCCTCCCCAAGGGGCGCCGTGCTCCGCCGCAGCCTACCTACCCTTGATACGAAGGAACCACCGCCATGATGCGTCTTAACCTCATCGTCATCTCGTCCGCGCTTGCCATCTCGGCCGCCGTCGCCCAGCAGCCAGCGTCCAAACCGGCGATGGACCCCGCCATGCATATGAAGATGATGCAGCCGATGGCGTCGGACTCAGCGGCGACCAAGGGTTATAAGGCATCAATGATCACCATGATGAGCGGAATGCCGGCCTATACCGGCGATGCCGACGTCGATTTCATGAAACAGATGAAGGGCCATCATCAGGCCGCCATCGACATGGCCAAGGTCGAACTCGCCAACGGCAAGGATTCGGAGGCCAAGAAGCTGGCGCAGGATATCGTCGCGGCTCAGGAAAAGGAAATCGCCATGATCGACACTTGGCTGAAATCGAAAGGCAAATAGCGCCCTATCCCCTTGTTCGACGCCAGTTCCGACAGATGGCTGTCGCCGATATCGTGGAGTGATCCGCCATGGAAGAGCACAACCGGATGAAGCAGGGTAGCTACCTGCGCCTTGGCATGGAGCTGGCGCTGGATTTCATCGTGATGTACCTCGTGATGTACACGATGATCGCGACGCTGGCGCATTTTCACTTCAACCTCAACAACGTCTATATGACGTTGATGATGGTCGCACCGATGACCGTTATCATGCTCGTCTCGATGCGTTCCATGTTCGCGTCGCCGCGGCTTAACATGGCTATCGGCGCGGGCGCGGTCGTTGTCTTCGCACTTAGCTTCGCTGGAATGCGGACGCAGGCTGGCGTCGGGAATGCAGAGTTCCTCCGATCGATGATCCCGCACCACTCGGGCGCGATCCTGATGTGCGAGAAAGCTTCACTCACAGATGCCGAAATCAAGTCTCTGTGCAGCGAGATCGTTGCGGCGCAGAAGAAAGAAATCGCACAGATGGAAGCCATTTTGGCGCGTCAGTGATTGGCACGAGATCCGTGCCTTCGGAGAGAGCTTTGACAACCATCAAAAAGCCGACCGCGACCATCTACCGGATGGTGATGCCGGGGCATACCTGCCCGTTTGGACTGAAGGCACGCGACCTCCTGCGTCGTCGTGGCTATGCCGTCGATGACCACTGGCTCACGACGCGAGCCGAAACCGACGCCTTCAAGGTCGAGCACGACGTCAAGACCACGCCGCAGACCTTCATCGACGGAAAACGCATCGGCGGCTATGACGACCTCCGCCGCTTCTTCGGGATGCGTGTGGCCGATCCCGGCGCGACGAGCTACCAGCCGGTCCTCTGGGTCTTTGGGGTCGCGGCGCTGATGGCGCTTGCGGCCAATTGGGCGACCTCGGGCGACTTGGTCGACCTTCGCTCGATCGAGTGGTTCATTGCCTTCAGCATGTGCATTCTGGCGCTGCTGAAGCTTCAGGACGTCGAGAGCTTCTCGAGCATGTTCCTCGGGTACGATCTCCTGGCTCAACGTTGGGTACCGTATTCCTACATCTACCCCTATGCCGAGCTTCTGGCGGGCGTTCTAATGGTCGCAGGCGCGCTGATATGGGTGTCGATCCCCGTCGCCGGCTTCATCGGGACGATCGGTGCTGTCTCGGTTATCAAGGCTGTCTATATCGATCGCCGAGACATCAAATGCGCCTGCGTCGGCGGCAGCAGCAAGGTGCCGCTCGGCTTCGTATCCCTGACGGAGAACCTGATGATGGTCGCCATGGCAGTATGGATGGCCATCGGCAGGCATTAGCCAGCCCCTATCAATTTTCTGCATTACGCAGCCGGTGCCGACCAAAGCTACCGATGCAGAGGTTGGCGGTCGCTCAAATCGTTTCGAATAGCTGTCGCGGCCACGGCAGCCTGCCCCATAGCGTGGCTAATCTGGTCGAGCCCCTCGACCACGTCACCTGCGGCATACAGGCCTGGCACATTGGTCCTTTGCTTTTCATCGACGATCACGCAACCCGCTCTGGAAACTATAGACCCCATGCTAACCGCAAGATTGCATCGGACCTCGCTGCCCAACGCCGGGTAGACAGCGTCAAATTCCATATTTCTGTTGGGCAAGGCGACCGCGATCGTCCTTTCCCGGAGATCAAAGGCAAGACAGGGCCCCGCAAGCAGCTTGATGCCAGCTTTGTGGATGCGTCGTCGCTGAGATGCATCGAGATCATGCAGGCCGTAAGGCGAAATCAGTGTTACATCTGCCGTGAAGCTGCGCAGGAACTCGGCTTCATTGAGCCCGTTCGCCGCGGTGCCAATGACGCCGACGCGGCGATCCGTTACCTCGAACCCATCGCAGATCGGACAATAGCGTAGCAAGCCGCGCGACAGTGCCTGGGCGTGCATATCATCTGGCATGGCGGGACGGCGGTTCACAACGCCAGTCGCCAGCAGAACCGTGCGGGCTCGCAGGATCAAGTCCCCGGCTACCGCCACGAACAGATCGCCGTCTCTCACCAACGAGGTCACCTCGGCGGCTATATGACGGGAGCCATATCGCGTGGCCTGAGCCTTCGTGCGCGCCAGAAGTTCCAATCCCCCTATGCCGTCCGGGAAACCGGCATGGTTGTGGCTGACGGGGATCCAACCCGCGCGACTTTCGCCGCCGTCCACGACCAAAACGGACAGATGAAACCTGGCCAGATAAACTGCAGCCGTCAGACCGGCCGGGCCGCCGCCGATCACAAGGCAGTCGAACGGACGCGACCCGTTGCCAGTGAGCGGCTCGCGGTCAATTTCAGAAGCAAACGGCACTGCGATTTGCGATCCAATCCGATCCTGTCCCGACCCTGTCGATGCCATACCTTCGAACTCCCTCAAATTCGTCCTGATCGATTCTTGCGCGCGAAAATCTGAGTAAAAATACTAATTTCACGTCGTTTTGTACCGGCCTCTACACGTGATGTTTTGTTTCGATATTTTCCAGAACGCGTGTGACTTCTTCAAATCGAGCTTCCGCATCAGACCAATTCTGTACGAAGTCGAACAGTTCTTTCATCGCAGGTGCTATTTCTCTGTAGGCGGCTATCGCCGCAACCAACGCTCCAAGCGAAAGGCGCTGCTGCACAACGAGATATCCGCCAATGGCGAAAAAGAAAAAGGGAGTCAAATTCGATGTATAGTTATATAGACCCCGCAGTCGTCCCTTTATATCACTTATCTCCACACGCACCCGTTCGAGGGCGGCAATCTGGCGCGTCTGTCTTTGTAGGGATGGATCATCGGTACTTCTCTTTAGTTCTGGCTTGGTGCCTGCTTCACCGGAGGTCAGAAGCTGAGTAAGCTCTCGCGTCGCATAAACTCTTTCGCGCACTTTAGCGTTCAACACGTTTTGAATGCGAGGCAGCAAAATCAGTTGAACGGGCAACATAATCAAGGCTGACAGAGCAAGCGCGGGGTTCTGAACGAACAAGAATACAAGGCTGGTGAGTAGCGTTCCCCCGTAAATCAGCGGAACAACGAACAAGCTGGCGCCAAAGTACCCAATAGGTTCGACCTCCTGAACGGCGACAGCCGCCAGACGCGCTCTCGCTTCGGGCGCAGTTTTTCTCGATCGACGCAAGATTTGCAGCCGCAGTCGCCGGACGAGCCGCTCGCTCACTCGTCCTCGGATTCGAGTCGCCGCGAACTTTACAAGCCCGCTGGCCGTCAAGACTGCAAGATAACTCCCGCAGAGCGCGATCAACAATTCCAGACGGGGCAGATGGAAGCCAAGAAACGTCATCCCATCGTGAGCCTCGGGGCTTGCGAGCGCATGGTTGATGATGTGCTTGGGGATATCGAGCAGAAACCAGGCTGCGGGCAATGTGAGCAGGGACAACACGACCAGCAGAACCTGATAGCGAGACGTTGCCCTCGCAACGAACAGGACCAACTTCCATGGGCCATAGGCGACAGGCTTGGCCGCGCTGCTCGCCACGGATGAATTTGCGGTTTCAAAACTTGGCTGTGGTCCAACGCGTACGTCATCCGGTGCCGTGATCGGCCTCCCGATCACGGCTGCGACCCGGGCTCGGCGCTTTCGAGCGACGGATGCACCGCGAAACAGCGCTCTCCCCAAGAGTCCGATGGTCCATGCAGGAGCGACAACAAAAACGACAATCGCTGCGGCAGACAGAATCCAATGGCCGTGGGGATAATCGAGGCCAGCAACCCTATGGACGATCTGATGTACGTATTCGTTGAGGCCATCAAATATATTTGCTGAATTCATTGAAGTAAGTTTCCAATAAAATAACCGATATAAAAAAGACACATGTATTTGAAAGAGAAAACGCGTGCTGCTTCAGCATCGTTATAGACAAAAATCGAACTACACAATATTATGTTCATTGACGTATATATCCCCGCCAGCACGGCGACAGAACGACGGGTCTGTGTGCCGCCATAGCAGATCGATGTAGGGACAATAATGAATCGTTAGCGTCTGTAATTGGGCATGTAGGATATAGAATAAGATCGGTCTTTGAAACTGCGGCCAGGGTTTCGGCGTCAGGCGCCGGAACCGCCCGGGACGGATCCGCGCCGATTGCGATGTGTCGCGTTGCGTCACGATTTAACAAAAAAGGAAACGGGTTCGTAAAATTTAAACTCATTATTGTCTTAAATTTTACTTTGTTAGCCGCTTCATATTCATGAATTGCCTTAACCGCTTCATCCGTAGCAAGTAACCAGCCAACCTGAAAATCCAACTCGGAGTAAAGCGTGAACGCCGGGAGCAGATTGCTATCAGCAAAAAATTGGAATGTTTCGGGGAAGCGTGTGTACACCTCCCGCATCTTCGCCGCCCGCTCGACGATCTCGGGACGTTGAGTGACCTGTCCGAGCGTTTTGAGCCCCTGGTTGGGAACGTCTACGAATTTAGCCTGCACGATAAGCGCGCGTGCCGCGCGGTGAGCCACGTTTATGAAGGGCGGCAGCGCCGCTGCGCCTATGAGGGATATGACAAGGATCAGCGAACCGCCGCGGAGCCGGTTTGCATCCAGCAAGACCGAGAGCAGGACAGGCCAAATGAGAATGAGTGCTTGCCCGCCCGTATTCTGCGTCTCGAAAAACAGGCCGGCAAAAACGGTAACGGCGAGCCAGAGACTGTGGCGGTCGAGCTTCGTCCCGAAGGCATTGAAGACCGGGGCAGTCGAAAATCCGCGTGTAGGGGAGGCATCCCCAGCCTTGAGCAAATAGAGCGCGACAGCCAACCCCGCAGCCGGAGCGAGGATGCCAAAGTGGAGTGAGCTGGCCTGGAGGAAGCGTGATAGCAGATTGCCCTCGTTGAGGCGCACGAGCAGCCATATGTCGAACACATAGGCGCGAACGATGCCCAGGGTGACGTCGAGCGTCAGCAGCGCCAGCAGGAAGAGGGCTACACTCGCAAGGGCGGCACGCAGGCTAATGCGTCCGGCGACAAAGGCGAAGAAGCAGATGAGCCCCGCTGCGATAAAGCCCGTAATTTTCAAAAGAAAGAGTGCCAAACACGTCCAGGCAACAACAAAAAACAGCAGCCGCTGTTGACGCACAAACATGAGACCCGACACCAAAACATATAGCAAAACGCTCGTATGCCTGTTGTAAATCCCATATCCATCGACGCTAGGATAGCTCGAATACTGTTCGACATTCATTGGCAAGAGCTGAAAAAATAGAAATGGAAGAAGAAGAGCGAACGCGGTCGATCTTGATAGCCGCCCAACATAGGCGACAATGGCGAACATGGGTGGCGCGCTGACGATCAGGAGCGACCATTGGACCAGAAGAAGTGGCTGTGCGTTACTGAACGTCGACAGCAGTGGCGCAACGAGCCAATAGGCAAGTGGACCGACAGGCGCAAAAAAATCAACCGATGGAACTTGACCGATCGAAACCCGATAAGCCCCGTCGATATAGACGATCAAATCCCAATACATAGGACCGACCGGCAACTTAAG
>FWWL01007585.1_pt1 | contig 14642 bp, 10 predicted proteins | sample 2228331 | NCBI WGS metagenome assembly FWWL01 (sample SAMEA103939775, study PRJEB20133) | metagenome
GGCTATTGACATCATGATGTCTGAGAAGCAAGGTAATGAAAAACACGAGGAACCTTAGGGCTTTCTTAGAAATTTTATTTCCACTTTTTTTATTTATTCAATATATTTTCACTTCATTATTCCTATTATTTTATTGAGTTCAACAATAAGTGGTGCGAAGACTAATGATACTATTGTCATAAGCTTTATGAGTATGTTCATAGATGGGCCTGCGGAATCTTTGAATGGGTCTCCCACTGTATCTCCAACCACTGCAGCCTTGTGTGTATCTGAGCCTTTTCCTCCGAAGTTTCCTTTCTCAATGAACTTTTTGGCGTTATCCCATGCACCGCCTGAATTTGCCATAAACACTCCAAATATGAACCCAGAAGCTATCGCACCTATAAGGAATGAACCGAGAGCAGAAGGACCCAAAATCGCACCTACAATTATGGGAACTATGACAGCGGTAATACCAGGTAGTATCATCCTTCTTATTCCTGCAACAGTTGCTATACCTATACACTTTGAATAATCTGGTTCTGCTTTTCCTTCGCGAAGACCTGGTATTTCCTTCCATTGTCTCCTTATTTCATTTACCATGTCATATGCTGCTGAACCCACTGCTTTTATTATTGATGAGGAAAGGACTGCCGGTAGAGTTGTGCCGAGCAATATTCCTATGGCGTTATGAGGCTCCATGAGGTTGAAAGAGAGCTGATCATAATAACTTCCCATGACTTTTGAATATACCACAAAGAAAGCTAATGCTGTCATTGCTGCTGAACCTATGGCAAAACCCTTACCTATCGCTGCTGTTGTGTTCCCGAGAGCATCAAGTTTATCTGTTATCTCCCTTACCTGAGGAGGTAGGTGGCTCATCTCTGATATTCCACCCGCATTATCGGCGATCGGGCCGTATGCGTCAACCGACATAACTATTCCAATTGTGCCTAACATGCCAAGACCTGCTATTGCAATAGCATATATTCCCCCAACCTTGTATGATATTATCACCGCTACCGCAATGAATACCACAGGGATGATTATAGATTCGAGCCCTACAGAAAAACCCTGTAGGAAATTTGTGGCTGGTCCTGTTTGTGATGCTTGTGCTATTTTGACTATGGGCTTTTTTGATGTGTAATACTCTGATGTGAGTCCCATAACCATCCCAACTATCATACCTGATATGAGTGCCCAAAATATAGAAGGATTATCTTTCAAAACAACTTTCGTTATTATGTATGAGCCGACCGCAAATACTAAAAGCGCAACATATGTTGCATTTCTCAGTGCTGTCTGTGGTTCCATTTTTCTCAGAACAAACATAGATAAAATTCCTATCAATGAAGAGAGTAGACCGAAGACCGCTATGAATATAGGATATGAAAAATACTTATACATAACATCTTGAGCTACAAGGAATGGAGCTATGGTTATTGCAGATATGATTGCACCTACATAGGACTCAAAGAGGTCTGCACCCATTCCTGCAACATCTCCTACATTATCTCCCACGTTATCTGCGATGACTGCCGGATTTCTTGGGTCATCTTCTGGTATTCCTGCTTCAACTTTTCCCGCAAGGTCTGCACCTACATCTGCACTCTTTGTATATATTCCGCCGCCGACTCTTGCAAAGAGCGCAACGGAAGATGCTCCCATTGAGAATGAAGCGATTATCTGCGGGTCTACATCAAGGAATAGTAGAGTGACTATTCCTACACCGAGTATTCCGAGTGATGCTACGGATACGCCCATGACACTTCCGCCGATAAATGCGACAAAGAGAGCCTTGTCTTGTCCATGCTCTTTTGCTGCTGCAGCGCATCTTGCGTTAGAGTTTGTCGCTGCAAGCATACCAATAAATCCAGCAAGTGATGATGCAATAGCCCCTATTATATATGCCAATGCATTCTGAAAACCTATGAATATCGCGAGCACAACACTGATAACTACAACAAACGCAAAAAGGAAATTATACTCTTTCCTCAAAAATACCATTGCTCCCCCCCTTATAATGCGTGAGAGATGTGCCATCCTTTCTGTCCCCTCGGGCAGTGTCTTTATCCACATATATATAGCTATCGCTATGATAAGACCGAGTATACCTCCAAGTATAGCAAGTTTTTCTGCTAAGCCAACCATGACTTTTACCATAGATTTTGTGTAATTATTTTTATTTTTTTCAATTTTCCTTTATATCTCATTTCAAAAATGAGCGAGCACAAAAATAAGAGAGAAGGGGGGGATGCTGCTAAGTCCTAAACGATTGTGGATTTTTCGGAAATCTTCGGTTGATAATCATTTCATTTTGACTGTTATTAAGGGTGGAAAAATTTTGGGTGCATAATCTAAAAATATGGTAGGCTTGGTTCAGTTAAATCCGAAGAGAATTGATAGGTTTAGGATTGAAAATTTAGTAATTGAAATTGGATTTGGGAATGGAGTTTATATTTCTAATTTAGCAAAGTTATTTCCGGATAAAAATTTTCTTGGTATTGAGGTATCGGGCGAAAGTATAAAAAAGCTTGTAAAGAGAATTAGAAAAGAAAATTTAAAAAATGTTTATTGCGTGAAAATGGATGCATATTGGTTTTTTTATTTATTTTTAGATGATAATTCTGTTGATCAGATTTACATAAATTTTCCTGACCCTTGGCCTAAAAAGAGACATGCGGAAAGAAGGCTTACAAAGATTGAAAACTTATATTTATTTTCGAAAAAATTGAAACCGAACGGATTTATTCAGTTTAAAACTGATGATTTGGATTTGTTTAATTACACCATTGAAAATGCAAAAGCTTTAGATTGTTTTAAGATAGAGAAACTTGATAATTTTGAAGACGTTGTGAGAACGAAATATGAGATGAGATGGATTTTGATGGGGAGGAACATACAAGTCCTGAGGCTTTACAAGATAAAGGAGCCAGATTCTAAATTAGAACTGAAGGGAATAAGGAGGATAGAATCTATGGAATGTTTTAAAGGTCGTAGATTTGATGTTTTTAGACTTGAGAATAAGGTATTTAATATAGGAGAGAATTTGGTTGTTAAGTTTGCAAAGGTTTATGAGAGAGATGATGGATGGGTGATTGAAACATTGTTATCTGAAAGTGGTTACGTTCATTACTTTTTTACAAATATAAAGAAAAGCGATGATGGATATTTAATTTCAATTTCGCAGTTTAGTGAAGTTTTAAAAACGGAGGGTCTTTTGAAATTTTTAAAATGGCTTGCTTCGCTGGATATGAATGAATTCAATTATGAAACTCATGAGAATATTTCGCAATAAGCTTTTGACAAGGCTATTTTTTGTTTTTTCATGTTCTTTAAAGCATGCTATAAGCAAAACAAAGTGATTAAGGAGCGACGATGAGAGGTATGTCTCTTCCTGATGAGCGGAAGAACGGGTTCTGTTTTCCTTCAGAAAATTCTTTCACCTTATCAGATATAAAAGAGAAAAATTCTGCTACTGTTATTTTCCTATCTTGGTTTAAATCCCCCTCACTTATTCCCTTTAAAATAGCATATGTGAAGAGACCTTGTTTCAGTTCATCTGATTCGAAGGAAAGTTCCCCCGGACTAGATGAAGATATTATGAAGATGTTTTCGTATTGGGTCAGCTGATTTGCAAGGTCAGTTGGTATGCTCTGTGTTCCTGAGTAGCATGTGTCAAGAAATATAATAGGTATTCCACCGGACTTGACTATATACCTTATTATTTCGTTTATATCTGCCCAAACGAGTGCTCTTTCTGGTATGTTTTGTTCGGTCGTGTCAAATGTCGCAAAGTAATATGTTCCTGTAATTTTATGCTTCAATCCATGCCCAGCAAAAAAGATTATTACCCTGTCTCCCTCTTTTATTCTTTCAGCAATACTCAGTATTTCCTTTATTATTTTTTCACGTGTTGCTTCCTCATTTTTTATCACTATTTTCTCCGAGTTTTGTATCGCTTTTGCCATAGATTCAGCAAATGTTTCTGCATCTTTATCTGCAAATTTGAGATTGAGTTTTTCATCTGTATACTTTGATATCCCAACTGCAATTATATAACTTTTTTTCTGTGATCCACCTTTGCGAAACACAAATATTGTATCCGAACTTATCTCTTTCCCATCTTCGCTCACAAACTCGGCATATATTTTGTTTTCGCCTTGCGTTATATAAACCTCTTTTTTCACATACAAATTTTTCTCATAATCTGATTTTCTATCCTTCCCGATATCGTCTTTTTCTCTTTCTACCACTATATTATCTTTTTCTACTTCTCTTGCTGTAAGTAATCTTGCGGTAAGTAATCGCATCCTATCACCTGATATTGATGCAACAACTTCACCATTTATTTTCAGATAACCCGGTTTCCTCGGAACCTCCACAACAACTTCTATTTTCCCTTGTTCTGTTATAAAACCATTCTCAGGAGAAATTATCCTAACCTTATATCCTTTTTCTGCTTCTACTTTCCTAAATTCTTTCTCCGATATTTCTTTTTTTTCTCTCTCTGTTATTTCTGATATATCTTGTGGTTGAACACCGCAGATTTTAGTTATAGCTCTTTTTATCGCCTTTTCTTTTGCTTCTTCGCTACTTTTCCCTATACCCTTTTCTGATATAACTTTTTCAAACAGGACAAAACCATCTTCAGTTTCTGCTCTGATCGCAAGTGTGCTTTGTGCTATGATGAGGTTATCACCTCTGAAATCCTTTCCTGTATATACTTCATCATAATATATATCTCCTTGAATTATTATTGTGCTACCTTCTACTTCCCTGATTTTATCATCTTTTTGGATTTTATCATCTTCAAAAGTTTTTATGCCTTCTTTATGCAGACATCTCTTCATGTTCTCTTTTAGCACATCATACTTTGACCTGACAATTACCGGTTTTTCATAAGATATCCATATCTTGAAAACTTCCATCACACCATCCATATAGGGGAGATTCGGAATTACTCTGATGTCGTTTTCACCTGGTTTGAGAAATACATTGTGCAAAACTTTGGCCTCTCCATTTTGGTCTGTTATTATGTCAATGATAACTCTCTCTCCTATTGGTGTTTTTATCTCAACCTTCATCGGGACATTTTGTATGGGCAAACCGTTTTCATCTGTCAGCTTTATTTTGAGTTCAATAGGAGCTATGATGTTGGAGAATTTTTCTTCACCTTTTATCATCATCTTTGCTCTTTTGAGCATTTCCTTTATTCTGTTTACGAATTCATCTGAGGCAATCTTTATCGTTCTCTCTCCGAGAGTTTGTATCAGGAGCAGTTTTGATTTTAATTCTTCTATGGCTCTTTCTATTTCTGATATTTTTGACGTTATGTATGATGCATCACGTGTATCTTGCAGATTCTTTATCTTCAAGAGTATTTCCGAATCTTTTTCGCTGATTTCACTTTTTAGTTTTTTTGCAAACTCACTTTTGTTGAGTATGGCGAGTGAATACCAAATCTCTCTTTTTCTATCAAAGTATCTTTCTTTTATAATTGCGCCTTCAAGTATTCCCTCCGCTTCTGTTTCTGCATATTTTCTTATCTTTTCCACTATCCAGCTTTTATCTTTATCCTTTTCATCATAGCCAAATGTACTGCTCGATTCAATTTTTCCTTCTACTATCTCCTTTATATTCACCTTTATTTGTTTTATGATTTCTGCGCGGGCAGACGCGTCAGCCTCATTTTTATTCGCACCACTTCCAACACCCACTATGTAATACGCCGGATTAAAACCTTCATACGGACTTTCTATCCAACGAGGAATTTTTTCGCCACATGAAAGAAAAATGAGAGGAGAATAGACCAGAAGAAAGAAGCGAAGACTCTTTGCACCCACCCTCATATTTCAAAATTTAGTTTTTTAGAAAAACCGATTCTTTAGTTTTGAAAGAATTTGATTTTGCGTAATTTAATTACCTAAATTTTTACCCATCTTTATACATCAAGATAGTCAAAGAAATTGTATAAATTTTCTAATTGCTCTTGATTACAGATTCTGCTATCAGTGACACCTTGCATAAACTCCGGGAATATGTATTCCGTGCGCAGATTTACCCTCAAGCTCTGCTATCAGATGCATATCTCCTTCTTGGTTTATAGATATAACATTCGCTTTTTTTGCATCTTCTGTTAATACTACGAGGAACGCGGTATCATTCCATAAAGATACCATAGACGGATTACCTCCGACATCTATAACTTTTTTTATCTCTCCCCTCCGTGAAACAATTGCTACCTTATTCCTATCAAACATAGGTATGAGGACTCCGCTCGGGATTTCTGTAGCTGTGTCTGGTATATATGTTTCGCTGAACATTACAAGATGCTCTTGCAACGCTGATATCGTGTTGTATATGTATACGCCTTTTACAAATGGGATATATAACATCTGGTCATATTGAGATAAGACTGGGACTTTTGCCATAATCTGGTCGGCTATGTGATTTGTTTGTTCCTCGTTGCTGTCATGGTGGTGCATTGGATTTAATGGAGGATTTAGATTCAATTGGATCATATCTTTTTTCAATATGTTGAGGTTTTCTGTGTTGAACAGAATGAATTTGCCTGTTGATGAATGCACTCCCGCACCGAGTTTTGCTATTGACTTTACTCCAACATCAAAAAATCCACATTCCTGTTCTTGGGGACAGATCTTAGGTTCTCCATCCACAGAAAGTTCATTTATAACTTTGTAGTTTTGTGCGTCTACAACAGTTATCACGTTAGCGCTCGCATTAGCTATAAACCACTTACCTTCTGAGTATCTTGGAAAGTGAGGTGTATGAAGTCCTGAAATCACTCCAACTGTTTCAAGCTTATCAATTGAGATAAAATGAGTTTCACCACTTCCCTCACTCACAACTGCAAGTATCTTGCCATCTTCAGAAAGCGACATGTGTGTGGGATGACTTCCTACCTTTATATTTTTGATTAATGTGAATGTCTCACCGTCAAGGACGTGGATCATGTTTTCTGTTGAGTTTGCTATGAACACAAGCTTTCCGTCATATGAAAAGATTATTTGATGGAATGCTCCTTGTTCAGCCATCCAATCTATGATTTGAGCGACGTTTTTACCATCAGTCTTGATGAGCACAGCTTTTGGCTCCCCTTCAAAGGATATTGCTATTTTTGGGGGAAGCTGAATAGTTTCCAATTCTTTAATTTCAGTTTCTCCGCATCTTGCTGAGATAATTGCGGAGATGATGGTGAAGATAAGTATACTGGTTTTATATGTAAGCTTTTTGCAAAGTGGGCTTTTCCAAGTGAGGTGCCTTTCTTCTTTTATGTTTTTCTGAGTTTCGCTGGTTTTTCCTTTCACTATCGCTCCTTTCATGTCATTTCACCTCCCAGCTTTTTTGAGTGAGTGAGGTTTCCCGGCTTCCGGTTTTGAGGATACAACCGTATTTCCCATCCCTTCCCGGGGGGTGCTAGCCCTTATTCCATAAGGACCTTGGACACCCCAGTGGAATGGGGGTTGTATCCACATACCTGCGCTCCGTGGGGCAGGTATGCCCGGTCACGGTGGCTGGGCCCGCACCAGATTTTCACTGGTTTACCCTCAACCACTCCACCTGAAAGTTATAACTTTGCGATGAAAAATTATAAAGGACGGAATTTTTCTCTTTTTTTATTTTTTCGTTTTGCTTTTCGTTTTTGTTTTTTCAGATTATCAGGTGGTTTTTCACCCTGCACCTGTGGTTTTTTAAAATTATCCTTTGATGGTTGCTGTAAGATTTTTCCTTTTTCTGATCGCTTTTTTTGTTTCTTTTTCAGGTTTAAGTTATATCGTTCATGATTTACAATCTTTTCAGGTAGCTTATGCGATTGAGCGCGGTTCCGATTCTGATGCCGGGAATCGCAATGTTTCTCCGGATGTTTCTCCAGCGCGTCCGACACCTCCTTCAGCTCCTCAACCTCCAATTCCCCCAGTGAATATAAGTCTGGGTGAAGGTAGGGATGGAGTTTTGAATGCTATGAGGATAGTAATTCTGCTGACGATACTTACCCTTGTTCCTTCTCTTATTCTTCTTTTGACATCTTTTACGCGTATAGTCATAGTTCTTTTTCTTTTCAGGCAAGCGTTAGGAGTTGTTCAGGTTCCACCCAATCAAGTTCTTATTGGTTTGGCTCTATTTCTCTCTATATTCATAATGAAGCCAGCGATTAATGTTGCATATAAAGATGCTATTTTGCCTTATACTGAAGGACAGATTGACGAGCGTGTTTTTTTCTCAAGGGCTTTTGAACCATTCCGAACTTTCATGCTCAAGCAGACGGGAGAGAAGGAACTTGACCTTTTTCTCAAGATAGCCGGCAAAGGAAGACCTACTAATCCATCTGAGATAACAGCAGATGTTCTTATTCCAGCATTTGTTATAAGTGAGATAAAAAAAGGTTTTGAGATAGGCTTTTTAGTATATATACCTTTCATAATAGTTGATTTTGTCATAGCATCAATACTTATGGCTATGGGTATGATAATGGTCCCACCTATTTTGTTATCCGTTCCGTTCAAGCTTATAGTTTTTGTTCTTGCGGATGGATGGATTCTTCTTACTCAGGCTCTCGTTGGAAGCTTTGCTCGCTGAAGTCAGTGATTACTCTCTGGGTCGGTGCAAATATTACACATCGCAGGAACAGATAGTGGAAACACATGAGCGGAAACACATGAGAGGAAAAATCATTTCTCAGAGCACATTTATGATTTGTTTTGCTATTTTTCTTATGCTTTCTGACGCTTTTGATTTTGGAAATGAGGATACGAACGGCTTTTGTAGTCTGAATGCTTGTTTTACGCTTTCATCCCAAGGAATTTCTCCAAGAAGTATGGGTGATATCCCGAGATATTTTTCTGCCACGCTTTTGAGTGTCACGAATGCTATCTCCCTTTCTTTTGAGTTTGATACCATATTTGTGACTACCATTGTTTTTCCTTGAAATCCTGATTTTGATACTACTTTTATCAATGCATATGCGTCGGTTATTGACGCTGGGTCTGGTGTCAGTATGACAACGATGGCGTCTGATATTAAAGATAGGCTTATGACATTCCTACCTATTCCTGCTGGTGCATCAAGAACTACCATAGAGTGTTCAGATTTTGATATCAAATCTCTTATTTTTTTCATCTGAGCTTCTGTGAGCTGTGTGAGTTTGACTATTCCGCTTGACGAAGGTATGAAATCCAAATTTTCGTCTATTTTTTGGATGACCGATTTTAAAGACGCATTCCCTTCGAGTATGTGTCCTATATGCTTTTGTGGTATTATGCCAAGTAGGAGGTCTGCGTTTGCGAGCGATAAGTCTCCATCTATCAGTAGAGTTTTTTCTCCGAGTTTCCCAAGTTCGATTGATAGATTAACTGCAAAAGACGTTTTTCCTACTCCCCCTTTTCCCGAGGCGACTGTTATGGTTTTCTTCCTTTTTCTCATTAAATCTTTTAATTTTTTTGCTTGGTCTTCCACGAATTTACTTTAAAAAAGATTTTATCTTTTATTTTGTTTTAATTTTTTTTATTTGGAGGGGCACTGGAGCTGAAATGGAGAGGTGCCGGAGCGGACGAACGGGGCGGACTTGAAATCCGCTGGGGGTTTTCAGCTCCCGCGTGGGTTCAAATCCCACCCTCTCCGCCATTCTCAATGAACAAAAAGAGGGAAAGCAACTTCATCAATATTTTCGCAATGCTCTTCATCAATATTTTCGCAATGTTCTTTTTTCTTTTCTCTTTGATTTTCGCTCCTTCTGCATTCACCGCTGGCTATCCTTTCTTCTTCCCAAATGACTTTGTGCTCCTTGGCTATGATGGTATCGGAAAGGACAAAATATCAATCAAAACTGCTATAGCATTTTCAGCATGGGAAAGAAAAATTCGGGAATTCCCATCTCCATTTGATAAGACAAGTTATATAACTACACCACGCCTTATAAGCTACTACCATAATCTTGCTTCAAGCGGGGGAATAATCGTCCGTGATTTTGATATAATTTTCAGGGGTCAGTATTCATTCTCAAAAAGCATATTTTCTTACTTTGAATTTTTTTTGAGGAACAGAAATTTTGGGACTATATCAGCGATGGGATTGGGAGATTTTCTCCTTAATTTTACATTTCGGGCTATAAGTTCTTCTTCTTTTGAGGTCTTCCCATCTTTTGGAGCTGTGATACCACTTGCAGGAGAACCCGATGAGCAGATTGCAACTTTCCAAAAGGTAAATATCTCATCTTTTGGTGTTGATATTCCGCTTTATCTTCTTGGCAAGTTCCTTGCAGAATCATCTGAGAGTGCAGAACTAAATCTTTTTGCGGGTGCAGGTTATATATATAGGATCCCTTACAACTTGTTTGGGCAGCTCATATCACCCGGTAATATAGCGACTTTTATGCTCGGCAGTTCTTTGAGGCTCAGGAACTTTTTCCCGACGAGATCAGAGATCCAACATGACCTTATTCTTAGTGCATTCGGCAATTATAATTATGGTTTCCCAGAGGTTCAAGAATCTTTGCTTTATTATATAACAGGTAGGTCGTGGAGCTTTTTGGGGATAAAAACTATGTTATCTGGGGTGATAAAGCGTCAGGTTGAAGTTCTTGGCGAAAAAATCCTTCAAGATAGGTTTATCGTTACGCTTGACTTTGTTTTCAACTTTGATGAGAAAAATTTTGTTTTCTTGGCTCCCGATACGATACCCAGAATTCCCTTTGTTGAGAGGGTAAAACCCGGCCTTTTCTTTTCTCTCTCAGGTGCGATTCTGTTCTGACCTGATAAAAGTGAAAAATTTTCGTTTAACTTCAAACCATTTTTTCACTGACTATTTTTTCTCTTCGCTGTTGAAGTGTTGAGATATCAAAATCATGTTCTGACCTGGTATGGGGTGAGCCTTGAGGATATAGCAAAGGAATTCGGCACACCTGTTTTTATCTTGTGCGCGGATGAATTTGTAAGGAGGATTGAGATGGTAAAGAACTCCGCCCGCTATGACCATCTTATATGCTTCTCTATGAAGTCAAACAATAATATTTTTTTGCTCAAGGAAGTCGCGCTTTCTGGAAATGGAGTGGATGTCGTCTCAGCGGGAGAGCTTTTCATTGCGAGACATGCCGGAATACCACCAAACAAAATAGTGTTTTCCGGTGTCGGAAAAACCGATGAGGAGATAATCTACGCAAATAAAGAGGGAATACTCCTTTTAAACATAGAAAGCATTTCCGAGTATGAGTTTGTCAGGAGGCTTTCAAAAAAACAGGAGATAAGATTTGGCATATCTTTTCGTGTTAAGTTTGATGTTGAATTAGGAAAACTCCACCCATACCTTGGAGTTGGTCAGAAAGATTCAAAATTCGGCATAGCAGAGGATGTTGCGTTTGAACTTTATAAAGATGCTATCAAGTCTGGGTTACCCGTGAGAGGGATACACTTTCATCTCGGTTCACAGATAAGCAATATGAAGATATTTAAAGATGCTGCGGAGCTATGTCTTGAATTTCTCGGTGAGCTCAATACTAAGATTGAGTTTGTTGATGTAGGAGGAGGACTTGCTATAGATTATAGGAGGTCGGAAATGGGAGACAGGTTGGAACCCTCTTTTGATGATATTGACTGTTCCGAATATACTGCATCCTTTGATAAATTAGCAAAGCGTGGCTACAAGATAATTTTTGAACTTGGGAGATACATTTCTGCCCCTTCCGGTGTTCTTATAACAAGGGTGATAAGAAGGAAAGATAGGGAAGGAGAGAAGAGGTTTCTTGTTGTTGATGCCGGAATGACGGAGCTTTTGAGAATCCCGCTTTACAACGCTTATCACAGGGTCATACCTGTTGTGAAGAAGGACGGAAATAAATTAAAGTTTGATGTTGTGGGCCCCATATGCGAGAATTCAGATTATATAGTCAAAGATGAAGAGCTCCCCAGAGATATACGTGAAAATGACCTTCTTTGTGTTCTTGATGCAGGAGCATATACAACCACGATGCTTATGAACTACAATGGAAGACCTTTTTCTCCGGAGGTCGTGATAAAGAATGGTAAATTTTTTCTTTCAAGGCCGAGGCAAAGCTACGAAGACCTTCTGAAATTCTAATTATTGGAGCCAAAATTAACAACATTTAATTAATTAAAAGAAAAATGTTTTTAAAGAAGAATGTTTTTCTTCATTAGCGTATAAACCCTGCGTGTGGCACAAAAAGCCATTGGGAAAGTCATCATGATTTTTATAAATAAATGATTTTATCTGAACATATATCTTGATAATGGAGGTGGTCCGAGTAGCACATCTGCGAGTGTTTTTGGTGAAGCAACTTTTATGTCATCCGGAACTGACTGTCCTACCGTTAGAAAAGCTATGGGTTTTTCTATCATTGATGCGATGTTTATTATGACCCCAGGATATGAGGTTTCATCTAATTTCGTAAAGATTATGTAATTTATCCCTATTTCAGAAAAACCCCTTATCACACTAATTATCTCCTCCTCTCTTTGTGAGCATGATATAAGGAGGCATACTTCGAGTCTTTTTCTACTTCCTATTTCCCTGATTATGGAAGATATCTTCCTTATGTTTTTTATGTCATATTGACTTTTTCCCATGGTATCAACTATGACGAGTTCATATTTTTCAAGATTTGGCAGTATATTTTTTATTTCCTCTTCTGTTACAGCTACAAATAGCGGTGTGCCCATGATTTCAGCATATTTTTTGAGTTGTTCCACTGCAGCTATTCTGTATCTGTCTGTTCCTAAAAGTGCGATTTTGCCCCCACTCATTATGTGCAGTGCTGCTATCTTCGCCGCTGTCGTTGTCTTCCCAACCCCAGTCGGACCAACGAGGGCAACAAACTTCTGTTTTCTATCAGAAAGAGGATTACCAAAACTTATGTATTGTGGTAGGACATTCATGAACCCTTTCTCATCTTCAGGTAATCCATTTTTTATTATATCTTCTACTATGGAGAATGAAATGTTTCTGTCAACACCGCGGGCAACAAGTTTTTTGAAGAGAAAAAGCGCAGTTGGAGGCAATCTGATCTCCGCTGGTGTCATATTTTTCCTTGCTATAAACTCAATACTATCCCTTATAGCTCTGAATTCAGCTTTGAGTTCACTTATATGTCCTGCCACCTCAGCCAATCTTTTCTGCTCTTCGCTCTTATACTTTTCATTTGTTATTCCTTCATTTTCTCCCCCTTTTTCCCATCTCTCTCCTTCTTCTTTTTTGCCTTGAGAGTTGGTTTGGTTGTCTCCTTTGCTCGGAATTCCGACAATAACCTCATAATACTTTTGCCCTCCCATGCTTTTTTCTTCGTAGCCAAGAAGAACCCCCTTCCCTTCTGTATCCTTCTTTATTCTTTCGAATATTTTCAGTATGTCACTTCCTGAGTATTTTTTTATAACCGAGTATTTCACAAATATAATTATACTTTTCCTTAGTGTGCAAGTTATAACAGTTATAGAACTGCTTTTGGATTGTGATTATATCAAATCTTGTATTCCCCCTATAGGAATAGCTCAGATACGCTTCTTCCTTCATATATTCTTATTATTGCTTCTCCGAGCAACTTTGCTACACTTACCACCTTGATTTTTTCGCCTGCTAATTTTTCTTTTCCGTTCAGGGGGATTGTATCGGTGACGACAAGCTCCTCTATTGGTGATTCTTTTATTTTCTCGGGGGCATTTTTTGAGAGGACAGGATGCGAGCAGACTACAGATACACCTTTTGCGCCTTGTTCAAGAAGCGCATTTGCCGCCTTGATCACCGTTCCCGCAGTGTCTACTATGTCATCAACTATTATCGCATATTTACCTTTCACATCACCGACGACGAAGACGACTTCTGACTCATTGGGTGCAGGTCTTCTTTTATCTATGATTGCAAAGCCTGCTTTAAGATGTTTCGCATAAGAGCGCGCTCGCGCCGCTCCCCCTGTATCAGGAGAAACAACAACTATATCATCCCCCTCTCCCCACCTTTTCCTTATATATTCTATATGAATAGGCATAGCATAAAGGTTATCAACTGGAATATCAAAAAATCCCTGTATCTGTCCAGCGTGAAGGTCAACCGTTACAATCCTGCTCGCACCAGTAATCTGAAGAAGATTTGCAACGAGCTTCGCGGAAATAGGAGTTCTCGGTTCTACTTTCCTATCCTGCCTTGCATATCCGTAATAAGGTATAACATTTGTTATCTTGTCCGCAGAAGCTCTCCTCATAGCGTCCATCATGATAAGCAGTTCCATAAGGTTATCATTCACAGGTGGACATGTCGACTGAATTATAAAAACCTCAGCTCCCCTTATATTTTCCTTTATCTCAACCCATATCTCACCATCCGCAAATCTCTTTATCTCACTCTTGCCAAGTGGTATCTCTATATATTCAGATATTTTGCGAGCAAGTTCAGGGTTTGATGTGCCAGAAAAAATTTTCAGTTCTCCCCTCTGTCCCTTTGAAGCCACAAGTTTTGGTTGGGGTGGGAGGACTCGAACCTCCACGCCGGGATCCAAAGTCCCGTGTCCTGCCAGTTAGACGACACCCCAAACCCGCACAATAAATTTATAGAGCATTTACAAACTTTTTCAAAAAATCCCATAAACATAGAAATCCAACTTTACAAGAGCTACTACCATCAATAATACTACTAAAGAATTC
>FWWL01007588.1_pt1 | contig 14638 bp, 9 predicted proteins | sample 2228331 | NCBI WGS metagenome assembly FWWL01 (sample SAMEA103939775, study PRJEB20133) | metagenome
CAGCAAACTGGTGAGCGAATTGCTCTGCGCGTACTACGCCAGCCGCTACGGCGTCGATGCGCGCGGTTTGCGCTATCCGGGACTGATTTCCGCCACCGCGCCGCCCGGCGGCGGCACAACTGATTATGCGGTCGAGATCTTCCACGCGGCGCGCCGCGCCGGTCACTACACGTGCTACCTCGCGCCTGAAACGCGCCTGCCGCTGATGTATATGGCCGACGCGATCCGGGCGACGCTGGAATTGATGGCCGCTGAGCGGAGTCGGCTGCGTTTTGCCAATGCGTACAATATCCAGGGATTCAGCGCCACGCCTGTTGAACTGGCCGCCGCGATCGCTCGCCGCCTGCCTCAGTTTCAGATCGATTATGACGCGCAACCGCATCGGCAGGCGATTGCCGATTCGTGGCCGCGCGCCCTCGATGACAGCGCCGCTCGCGCCGATTGGGGCTGGCAGCCAACGTATGACCTTGAAGCAATGGTTGATGCTATGCTGGCCCAGATTGTCTGAGCACGGAGGAATGGTGATGCCCTGCGATCGCATCAGCGCGCTGTTGCAAACGCAACTCGATCAACTCAGCGCCGAGCGCCGGCGCAAAGGACGGGAACGGGTGATAACGGCTCGCCTGCCGGGTGACGGCGCGCGTGGCCCGCGCTACCGCATTGCCGGTTACGAACAGCTCTTCATTCGCATGAATTCCAACAGCTACCTGGGATTGGCCAGTGATGAGCGCCTGATCGCCGCCGCCGAAGCAGCCACTCAGCGCTTCGGCGTAGGGCCGGGCGCAGTGCGCTTCATCAGCGGCACCCTGGCGCCGCACGTTGAACTCGAAGCGCGTCTCGCCGCATTCCATGGCCGCGATGCCGCCATGATCTTCTCCAGCGCCTACGCTACGGTGCTCAGCGTGATCATGTCGTTGACCACCGCTGATACGGCGATCATCAGCGATGAACTGAACCACAACTGCATCATCAACGCGATTCGGCTGGCCCGCCCACGCGAGAAGCTGGTCTATCGTCACCTCGATCTCGATCAGCTCGACGCCGCACTGGCCCAGGCGGCGCAAACCTGTCGGCGCGCGCTGGTAGTGACCGATGGCATCTTTTCGATGCGCGGCGCGCATGCGCCGCTCGACCAGATCGCGGCGATCGTCGCCCGCCACGATGCTGCCTTCGCCGAGAATGCGCTGCTCATCGTCGATGACTCGCACGGCGTCGGCGCTTTCGGTGCCAGCGGGCGCGGCTGCGAAGAGTATTGCGGCGCGCGCGCCGATCTGCTCATCGGAACGCTGGGTAAAGCCTTCGGCGCCAATGGCGGCTATGTGGTTGGGCCGCAAACGTTGATCGACAGCCTGCGCGAGACCAGTCCAACCTATATCTATTCCAATCCAATTACTGCTGCCGAAGCTAGCGCCGCGCTGACTGCGCTTGCCATTGTAGAGAGCGCCGATGGTCAGGCGCGACTGGCCCATGTGCGGGCAATGAGCGATCGCTTCCGGCAAGGGTTGCGCGACAACGGCTTTGAGACCCTGGCTGGCGCTCATCCAATTGTGCCGCTCTTTGTGCGTGATCCGGCGGCAACCGCGGATCTCGTCGATCATCTCTTTGCCCACGGCGTGCTGGCGACTGCGATCATGTACCCGGTTGTGCCGCGCGGCGATGACAGCATTCGCTTCCAGATCAGCGCCGAGCACACCGCTGCCGACATCGACGAGGCGCTGGCGGCATTGGCTCAGGTCAGCGACAGGCGAGGAACGCCGTCGTGATCACGGTTGGTCACCGACTGTCGCCTGTTGTCACTCTGGGACCCTTCCCACATCCCCTTACCCACGGCGTGAGCAAGGAAAGGGTAGTGGTGTCGGCTGGCGCATGACGATGATGCCCAGCCCGCGCGCAATCCCTGTTCTGTTCGTCTCGCAAACTACCGCAGAGGCCGGTGGCGAGCGCTCTTTACCCTTGCGCGATCGGTGCGCTCTCCATTCCTCATATCCATTCACGGAATAACGTTCATGCCCGGCCTGGCCGCCAGAAGCAATGTTTGCCTGGGAAGCGATGCGGACGTGTGGATCAATGGGGGGATCAAGTCGTCGGGTCGCCCCTCCACTGGCGGCTGATGAGAATGATATTCGGTGGACATAGATCATCCGCTAACTATCATCGCCACTATTGACGCCATCCCAACTATCAACGTATGATGAATATTGAACCATCGAGATTCTCCTGCGCTCCTTATGTTGCAAAGAGCGTATTGCTCAATACAGGTAGAATGGCATGAAACAATCCGTGCGGACTCTGTATGATTTTGCCCGTCCTCATACGGTCATTGCCACCAGTGTGCAGGTGGTGACAATGTTTATCATCGTGGCCGGCTGGCAGCCGGTGACCCCGGATCGGATCGGGCTGGTGCTGGCCACACTGGTGGTCTGTTTGAGTCTCAATCTGTACGTGGTGGGAGTCAATCAACTGACCGATGTAGCGATCGATCAGATCAATAAACCCTGGTTGCCGGTCGCTGCCGGGCGTTTGTCGGTTGCCGGCGGACGATGGATTGTGGCAACCGCACTGATTGTGGCGCTGATTGGCGCAGCGCTCCTGAGCGCGGCGCTCTGGCTGACCGTGGCAGTGATTGCGCTGATCGGCTCACTCTACTCGTTGCCACCCCTGCGTCTCAAGCGCCACCCACTCCCTGCTGCGCTGAGCATTGCCAGCGCGCGCGGCGTGATCGCGAATACCGGCCTGGCCTTTCATTATCAGCATTGGCTCGCAACCGAGCTGCCGCTCACCACGCTGGCGCTGGCCGGCTTCTTCTTCTTCGGCTTCGCGCTGGTGATCGCTCTCTACAAAGACCTTCCTGACGACCGCGGCGATCGCCTGCACCAGATCGAGACGCTTACCACTCGCCTCGGCCCGCAGCGCGTATTGCAACTTGGCCGCCTGATGTTGACCACATGCTACCTGCTTCCTATCGGTGTCGGCATCTGGTCGCTGCCAGCCTTCGCCGCCGGGTTTCTCGCGCTCAGCCATGCCGTCGTGATTGCGCTCTTCTGGCTGATCAGTCTGCGGGTCGATCTGAGCAAACACCAGTCGATCACCAGTTTCTACATGTTCCTCTGGGGTATTTTTTACACTGAATTTGCCTTGCTCAGCATTTATCGGCTAGCGTACACCTTGTGATGCGCTTTCCCGATCCATCCCTCCGCTCTGCTGCCGCCAGCCGCTCACGGAAACAGATTGCCGCTGGTGGACGAGAACGACGGGAGGCAGGAGCGAACAACCGTGATAGAGGAGCTATCAGCATGACTCTGGTGAACTTCGCGCGCGTGTGGTGATCATCCCGCAATCGCTCGTTGTCGCAGGCACATCGTCCCCTGGTTACCGATGGAACTGATCATCCGTGCAAGTGTATGAACAGCGCATGGCTTCGCTCGACAATCGCCTTGATCCAGCTTGGACGACCGCTGCACCTGATCGGCGGCGCGATCTTCTATGGCGTTGGGGTGGCTGCTGCCGGCCCGCTTTCGCTCAATCCTACCCTCGCGCTGCTCGGTCTATGGGCTACGCTGAGTGCGCAGTTGATGAACCACTACAGCAATGATTATTTCGACTACCACGCCGATCGAGCCAATCCCACCCCTACTCGTTGGTCGGGCGGCAGTCGGGTATTGCCAGATGGTCATCTACCGGCTCGCGCAGCCCTGATCGCGGCGCTCGGGTGGGGCGCTCTGGCATGTGTGCTGGCCGCGCTCAGCGCGGCGCTCTCCCCCAATCCACTACTCAGTCTCACGATCTTGATCAGCGCCATTGGGCTGGCCTGGCTCTACAGCGGCCCGCCGCTCTACCTCCATCGACGCGGGCTGGGTGAAATCGTCGGCGCGCTGCTGGTGCCCGGCGTCACGGCTCTAACCGGCTTCATCTTGCAGACCGGATTTGTCACGCTGACCCTCATCCTCGCGCTCATCCCGCTCTGCCTGTTGCAGTTTGCCATGCTGGTCGCCGTCAGTCTGCCCGATGTAGCGGGCGATACCGCCGCCGGCAAACGCACACTGGCGGTCATCTTCGGGCCAGAGCGAGCGGCGCGCTGGCAAAGCTGGGCCATCATGGCCGCGTTTGGCATTCTGCCTGCGCTAGCTATGGCCGGCGTTCCACTGCCTGTCGCTGCCGCGCCGCTGATCACCGCCCCGATCGGTCTCTGGCTGATCGTCCGTCTGCGCGCCGGCATCTGGGCCGATCCTGCCGGATGGGAGGCGCTGGGTTTCTGGAGCATCGGCATCCTGGTGGGCAGCGCCGGGTTGATGCTGCTGGCCTTTCTGGTGAACTAACGACGACAAAGCATAACCGCCGTGCTACAATGCCGCTACACCGAACCGATAGCAGCGGTGAGCGACTCGGTGGTACATGGAGACGAGGTTATGCGACATGCGCTGAATGGGCCAGCCGGAGCGGCGATCATCGACGATCGAGGACACATCCTGTTTATCCACGCCGAACGTGAAGTTTTGCGCAGCAATGGCGCAATAGCCCATGCCTACGGCGTCGATTTCCCCATCACTGGCGTGGCTAATATCGATACGACTGAACGCCATCTGCGCGTTCACTACACGACGACCCGACCAGAACTGATCCTGCGCCTGGAACTCGAAGTGACGCCAACCGGGTTTCGGTTGTTGTGGTCAGGCCCGCCGCATCTGCCGGCGCTGCGAGTTGAGTGGCAGCTCGAACCGGGACGACCATGGTACGGGATGGGTGAACGGGTCATTCAGCACTGGCCGCTGGATGCGCAGCCGGTAGTGTCCGATCCATTCGAGCCGATCGATCATGGCCGTGATGGCACGCTCAACATTGCGACTCCGTTCTGGCTGAATGCGGCAGGCGCCGCGCTGCTGCTCGACGATCCCGATGGCGAGCTGGCGGTGAGCATGGATCAGGCCGGTGATGGATTGTTGCGGATCACCGCGCGCGAAGCGCCACCGCCGCCCAACCTTGGCTTCGACGAACGCTATGCCGCGCCTGGCCCGCGGCTGGTCAGCAACATCTTTCTGGCTGACAATGCGCCGGCGGCGTTCCATGCCGCCCTGCCGCTGCTGGGCCGACCAACCGCCGCGCCGCCGCTTGAATTGTTTGCGCGCCCGATCTGGACGACGTGGGCGCATTACAAAATGGACGTCACGCAGCGCGATGTGCTCGATTTTGCCGCTCAGATTGTGGCGCGCGGCTATCCTTACTCGGTGCTCGAAATCGATGATCGCTGGCAGCGCGGGTATGGCGCGTATGTGTTCGATCCGCATAAGTTTCCCAATCCGCGGGCAATGGTTGATGAACTGCATGCCGCTGGCTTTAAGGTCACCCTCTGGACGCCCATCTTCTTCGATCCTGCCGACAGCGCCTTTACAGTGGCGGCCCGCCGCGGCTACCTGATCCGTCATCCGGCAGATGGTCGCCCTTATCTGGTGCGCTGGTGGCAAGGATACGGCGGCGTGCTCGATCTGACCAATCCAGAGGCGGTAGCCTGGTGGCAGAGCGAGCTGCGCGCCCTGCAAGATGAAACCGGCGTTGATGGGTTTAAATTCGATGCTGGCGAAGCCAATTTTATTCCGCCCGACGCCATCTGTTATGCCCGCGAGCCGCGCCGCCGCTATGCCGACCGCTATACCGAATTCGTTGCCGACCACTTCGCCTTCACCGAAGTCCGCGCAGGCTGGCGCAGCCAGCGCCGCGGTCTGCTCTTCCGCGAGTGGGACAAATGGAGCCGCTGGGGAATTGACAACGGCTTGCACAGTGTGCTCACTCAGGCCCTGACCCTGAGCGTCTGCGGCTATCCCTTCGTGTTGCCCGATATGATTGGCGGGAATGCCTATCAGGGCGAAACGCCGGACGGTGAACTGCTCGCGCGCTGGACGCAGTTGAGTGCCTTTCTGCCCACGATGCAGTTCAGTATCCATCCATGGCAGTACGGCGCCACGATTGATGCGATCTGTCGCCAGTACGCCAGCATGCATGTCGAACTGACCCCGTATCTGGCGACCCTGATCGAAGAGAATCTGCGCGACGGCTCGCCGATCGTCCGTCCGCTCTTCTGGCACGCGCCGCGCGACGATCTGGCGCTGCGCTGCAACGACCAGTTCCTGCTCGGCGCGCATTATCTGGTGGCGCCCATGCTCCAGCCCGGTCAACACGAACGCGCTGTCTATCTGCCGGCTGGGGTCTGGCGCGACTATTGGCGCGGAACCGTGTATCAAGGGCCAATAATGCTGGACGCCGTGCCGGCGCCGCTTGATCAGATCCCACTGTTCGAGCGCCAGGAGTAGGAAACGACTGACTCAACGATCGATCTGCCCTCCATTACTGACAGAGAGAGGTTAACGGTATGTGCGCGAGCGTTCGCGTCAATCGCAACGGCATCGAACTCGATGGCAAACCGTTCTATCTGCTTTCGGGCTGCATCCACTACTTCCGCTGGCCGCGCGCCGAGTGGCGCGCTCTGCTTGAACAGGCGCGCTGGGCTGGCCTGAACACCATCGACACGGTGATCCCATGGAATCGCCACGAACCGCAGCCCGGTGTTTTCGATTTTGCCGATGAAGCCGATCTAGGCGCGTTCCTGGATCTGTGCCACGAGCTGGGGTTGAAAGCTATCGCGCGACCCGGCCCCTATATCTGCGCCGAATGGGAGAATGGCGGCCTGCCCGCATGGTTGACGGCCAGCGGCGATCTCCGTCTGCGCACCGACGATCCCGCTTTCATGAGCGCAGTCTTGCGCTGGTTCGACACACTGATGCCCATGCTGGCTGCGCGTCAGCACACCTGCGGCGGGCCGATCATCCTTTGCCAGATCGAAAATGAACACTGGGCCTCTGGGGTTTACGGCGCCGATGAGCATCAGCTTACCCTGGCGCGGGCTGCGATCGAGCGCGGTATCACGGTGCCCCAGTACACCTGTGTCGGCGCAACCATCGGCTATCCGGAGTTTCGCAACGGCTGGAGCGGGATCGCCGAGAAACTGGCGCAGACCCGCCAGATCTGGCCTGATAACCCGCTGATCGTTTCCGAACTGTGGAGCGGCTGGTTTGACAACTGGGGCGGTCACCGGCAAACCCGCAAGACGGCGGCCAAACTCGATCTGATCCTTCATCAGCTTACCGCTGTGGGATGCGCCGGATTCAGTCACTGGATGTGGGCAGGCGGCACCAACTTTGCTTTCTGGGGTGGACGCACGGTCGGCGGCGATCTGATCCACATGACGACGAGCTATGACTACGACGCTCCGATCGATGAGTATGGTCGGATCACTGCCAAAGCGCTGGTTGCCCGCCGCCATCACCTCTTCCTCAGTTGCTTTGGCGCTGAGCTGGCGCCTGTGCTGGCCGATGCCCTGCCAGGCGGCATGACGGTGATTGGGCCGCCAACTATTCCCGGACGAAGCGAAGGCGGCGCCCAGCCGTATCGCACTGCGCGCGCCGCGCCAACCGCGCCGCCGGAGTGGCGCGATTTCTGCGCGACGTTTCTGTCAAACACCGGCCTTGAAGCAGTAACCTATCAGGTCTTTTTGCCGACGGGCGAGCAGCTCAGCGTGGAAGTCGAGCCGGTTAGCATCCGCCCGATCTTCGCCAATCTGCCGCTCGGCACGAGTGGCATCACCATCGCCAGCCACACCGGTCGCATTCTTGGCTACTGGCCGGAGCAGGGCACGCTGGTCATTTACGGCAATGAGGGTGAACAGGGCCAGCTCACGCTGCGGTTGCCCACGCCACCGGCGGGCATCCATGCCGAAAACACCGGACTAAGCGCGCGCGTTGCCCTAACTGCCGACACGCTGCGCATCGACTACTGGATTACCGCCGAAGGGCGGCGCGTCGAAGTAGCCTGGGACGATCACGCGCTTCTGATCGAGATCCTGCCGCAGCGATTAGCCGAGCGCTACGGCAGCCCGCCCCTGCCGGCGCCGCTGCCGCAGCATCGTCTCATCCTGCCGGCGCGCGCCTTTGCCGTGGCCGAAGCGACAGACGACACCGGCTGGCAACCGATCGCCGAACCAACATCGCTCGAACAGCTCAATTGTCCCTACGGCTACGGCTGGTACCGGGCCGAGATTAACCTGGACGCGCCGCTGACCACCACAATCGCCGCGCCCGAACTGAACGATCGCGCGCTGGTCTTGATCGATGGCGAGTTTGCCGGCGTGTTGGGCGTCGATCCGCGCGGTCCCCGCTACACGCTGCCACTGCATCTGCCTGCCGGATCACACGACATCCGGCTGCTGGTTGACAATCTGGGCAGGTTCAACTACGGCCTGAAGCTGGGTGAACGGAAAGGGCTGCTCGCGCCGCTCTATCTCGACGGCGCGCAGGAAGACATCTCGGCGGGCTGGGCCGCCTACTGGCAAGAGGTACAATTTGCCGGCGAAACCGTGGCCAATATCAAACCGTGGATCGCTCGCCCCGATGCCGAGCAGGTGCATCTGGGCCGCTTCGCCTGGTCGGGGCCGCTGGTCTGGCTTATTCGTCCGCTTGAGATCACGGCAGGGCGACAATACCGCGTGCATATCACCGGCGATCGCAACGCTGGCGCCTTCTTCGTCAACGGCGTAGCCGTCGAGCGGTTCAGCCGACACCGGAGCGGCGGCTTCATCAGCGCTGACATCACCCACCTCCTGCAACCGGGCATGAACACGCTGGCGCTTCAGATCACCAACTACGCCGGTGCGCCATGGCGCGCCACCCTGATTAGCTTCGATGCCCGCCAACCACTGCCAGCGCGCTGGAGCTTCCGCGCTGGCGTCACGCTGAGCGATCAGCCTGCCCCGCCCACCGGCCCAGCCTTCGTTCAGGCCATCTTCACCCGCAGCGACCTGCCGACAACCATCCACCGCCTCGCGCTCCGCCCCGGCACGCTCGACAAAGGGGCGATCTGGCTCAACGGCCAGCACTGCGGTCGCTTCTGGCAGATCGGCCCCCAGGAGGAGTACAAACTGCCCGTCTCGTGGCTGGCCAGCCACAATGAGCTGTTGCTCTTCGTCGAGCAGAGTCGCAACGGCGCCCTGGAACTGGTCTACGAATAAACAGGCAGGAGTAAACATTCAGCGTTGCTCGCGGGTGTGCGATCGATTACACACCCGCGAGCCAACCAACATCTACCGCCGGCGAGGCCATGCATGGCATATCCTGCCATCAGCAACCAATTGAAGTTGTTTATTCGAGCGTGGGTAATCGCGTGACGATCGCACCACATAGACACGAAGTCCACAATGGCACGCTGATGAATGGTCGATCACGCCTCATACTATCCGCCAGCAGCTAGCGGGAGCATTGGAAGGAGATGACGGAAAGGCACATGAACAGGTGCTACGCTATGATCGATCGGGAGACTATCTGTCACCTTCTCTCTCGCTTTCATTCCTTGCCGCTTGAGCGCTACGCCGCCATGAGCGTCAAGACTGTTGCCAGCAAACACCGACTCACCGCTCTGGCGTTGCAATCGTGATCAGACGATGCGTCAGCTCAACATTCCCATCAACAATCACCCGATCACCGATGCACGATACCAGCGTCAGCCGTTCATCGCCGGTAGGCAGGATGTACGCCACCTGATCCGGCGTTACCCGTTCTTTGCGCGTCACCACATAGCGAAAGACACTACCATCGGCGCTGTAGAGCAAAATCTCACTGCCAGGAGCGAGCCGTTCCACATCGGCAAATGGCGCCGGGATGTGCGGCGCTTTGCGGAAGCGCAAGACATGACCCCAGAGCACGATATTGTCACCCTGCCCCGGCCTGGCGCTATGCAGATACCAGCCAACCTCGTGATCGAGCACAATCGGCACGTTGTTGGCGTCGAGGCCGACCGGATACAGTGCGCGGTCAAGATTGATAGCCGGGATCACCAGCCGCACCGGTGTGCGATCGCCAGTCGGCGGCAGAGTAGCCATGGGCAACGGCGTGGCGGTCATCGTTGGCGCCGACGTTGCCGTCGGAACTGGCAGCGCTGTCGGTGAGGCTGTCGGGCTGGGCGAAGGCAAGGCAGTCGCGGTCACGGCTGGCGTGGCGGTCAACGACGGCGTTGCGGTCGGCGCCGACTCAGTCGCTATGGCCACGCTCACCCGATCGCGCAGAGCCGTCGGCGTCGGCGGATCGGCGACTGTCGCCGCCGGGCCGCACGCGCTGAGCAAGAGGCAGACGCACACTCCCATCAGAATCAGACGCATCGCATACACCTCGCGGAAGCTGAACGAAATCCACTGGTAGCCTACCATAACCGGCGCGGAGCGCGGAAGCGATAAAGATAAGCGCTGCGCGCCCTTAAACACAGCGCCGCAAAGCCTGTTATACTGAACAGTAGAACCAGTGATCATCAACGAAAACGTATGCGCACACTCACCATCCATCAGCTTGGTCGCATGGAATACACCGCCGCCTGGGAACGGCAACGCCAGCTCGCCCGCGCCCGTTCGAGCGGACAGATCGGCGATACGCTGCTGCTGGTCGAACACCCGCCGACGATCACGCTCGGCAACAAAGCCCGCCATGATCACATTCTGGCCTCACCCGATGAGCTGGCGAGGCGCGGCGTAGCCGTCGTGCAGAGCGATCGCGGCGGTGAAGTCACCTATCACGCGCCCGGTCAACTGGTAGCTTACCCGATCTTCAAACTCTCGCAGCACGGCAGCGATGTTGGACGCTACGTGCGCAACCTGGAAGAGAGCGTCATCCGCCTGCTGGCCGACTACGGTCTGAGCGGCGAGCGCGTGCCCGGCCTGACCGGCGTGTGGGTGCGCAACGGCGCGGCCAAAATCTGCGCCATCGGCGTCAAACTCAGCGCCAGCGGCGTCACCACCCACGGTCTCGCGCTCAATGTTGATCCCGATCTGAGCGGATTTAACCTGATCGTGCCGTGCGGGATCAGCGATCGCGGCGTCACCTCACTGGCTGCCGAGCTGGGCGCTGCCCCGCCGCTGGCCGAGGTCGCCGAGCGGCTGATCGGGCAGATCGGCGCGGTGTTTGATTTGCAGGTGGATGTTATTTCCAGTGGATTGACTGCAACGTATCTTTGTTAGCCTCCAGGAATTTCTGCGCAGTGTTGAACGCATTGAAGAACAATGGCGTGCCAGCAAAAGATAGGGGAGAAACCGGGCCAATCGTCATAAACGAATATTCACGACTGGCCGTATCAAATGAAGAATGTGGATCACGAAACAATTGGTAAAGGTCAAGAGCCTTGCTCCGCCCGCCAACCAACTCACTCAACGCCTTGAACTCAGTTCCCATTCCCAGACCAAAGCCAAAAAAGAAGATACGTAGCTGGTCCAGGATTTCGCGATGGAGACTAGAGAGGGTCTGGCTGATGAACATCCATCCGACACCGTATTTGCGGGTGGTGCGGGCAGCGTCGATCAAAATCCCGCGTACTGCCCTTTGCTCTTCGTCTTGAGGGTTGTCACGAGACGCAAGGCGGTGCGCTTCGTCAATCAGTACCAGTGTATTGAGACTGTGGTTCTGTTTGTAAGCACGTTCTGCCGCTGTGCGAATACCTTCCAACAATCGTTTGATAACCAACGCTTGTATCGTCTCATTCCAAAACAAAGGAGCACTTTGAGGCTGACGATGATCTTCACCAAAAAGAGGGAGTGTGTCCAGGCTGGCAGTTTGAGTTGCCTGTTCTATCGACAAGTCTATCACGACGAGAGGCCGTTGCCCTTGATCAGGAGCGAACAGGTTAGCTAGCAATTTCTCCACCTTTTCCGCGCCCTGGCGATCTTCACGGAACAGGTGCGCGACAGGAAGCCACACGGTTTGGTATAGGTCGTCTCGGTTAGTGCTGGCTATCTGCTGACGTACCCGGTCTCTGGCCTCCTTTGAACCGTAGAATTGAACCTGGACGTGATCCTCTTGTAAGTACTTCCAAACCTTTTCGAAACTCTCTTTTTTGTACAGATCGACGAGATGCACTTTATCTTTTTGCAACCGTTCACTTATCACTTCCGCAGCTTGACGTTGATTTTCTAAGGCCTTAACGCCTAGTCTCTGGAAGAAGCCTGATTCAGTTAGAATCTGTGCGAATAGTTCCCACCGGTCTAGTACCAAGTTTTTTACACTATACACCCGGACCGGCTTCTTGAGCCTGTTCAGAATATTTCTCATCGGCAACCGAAACGCGCCTGGCACTGTCTCACCCCTGGCTTCTTTCGCAAATTCGCCTTGCGGATCGATCACCAGTAGTGCCATACCGGGATAACGGGCATAGGCAAGCAGAATCATCTTGGCTAACACCGATTTCCCAGAGCCGGTTTTACCAAAGATGCCCAAATGGTAGGCCTCTCCTGCCCCCTCGGTATCAAAATGCTTAAACCAAAGTGGTAAAAGGGGTTTTGAACCGTAGACATGCCCCAGGTAGAAAAGCTGATCTCGGTAGGGCGAGAGCAGTTCAAACAAGACAGCATCATCGACCAGATGAACAGGAGTGCCAGTGGCAGGGACAGTGCCTAGAATACTGGGACGGTAGCCGTTCGCTTCAGTGGAGAAGACGGCACTGATAGTCATCTCTCCCAGATGGGTATCCTGACGTTCGCTAACGGTATCCAATCGTCCGCGCTGGCGAATCAGGCTGCGCATTGTAGGATCTTCGTGCCATACATTGCGCATTTTCACTTCGGTAATCTGCCCAAGCGCGTAATGAGAATGTCCATCTTGCTGATAACGGAACAGAGCCAGTTCTCCTACGAGTTTTTTGTTTACAGCTCCGGCCAGGATATCTAGCGCTATTTCGCTTGTGGAAGAGGGTGAGCCAATAACTCCAATTCGTTCAGCGGCATCCACGAGTTGATCAAGATTCTTGTTCATAGGTCTAGACTCCTGACTCGGTACGATACCCGTGCAAACCGAGAAACACTTCGTCAAAGTTCCCTTGATAGTTTTCGGCAATTCGCTGACTGGTTACCTGTCGGAACGTAGGGATTGCTTTGGGCAAATGCTTCACCATCCGGTCTGCCATGTAGAGCGGATACGGCTCCATGACAGCAGGTGCGCCGCACTGATGACGAATCCCGTGAAGTACAATAGCTAACCGCGCTTGATTTTCGGCCACAGCACGACTCATCTCGATGCGCAGAGCTGGTATCCAGGGGTGGGGTCGGTAGTAGACGACCCGAATCTCGTTAAGAGATTCGGTGATCGTCTTCACGATCGGCTCAATCCGTTCTCGGATCGGGGAGTCGATCGGCGTGAGAGTCAAATGCCAGGGAGCTGATGGTCGTTGTAACGGTAAGGGTTTCGTATACTCACCTGGATCTAGAAGGAAGCTCAACAATGCACGATCATCACGTGTGTCATGCCATTTCATCTCCTGACCAATCTCACGTCTGGTCGTGTATTTAGGAATCGCTAACCAGCATCTGTCACTGCGAGTTGATGCCAGCACTGCCTGGTACGCTTCCAGAAATAATTGCACCTTCTCAAGAAAGTGCCCTGTCACGCGGAGATGTGCAGCCTCCTGACACTTGTTTAACGCCTGGTTGAAGTAGATGAGCGGAGTTGTCAACGACCCGTCCAGTAGAACAACCTCATGCGGCGCTCTCGCAGCTAGCTGCAATTCCAGACCGATCATTAAGGCACGCAGTATTGTGCCAGTGTCCGCCTCATGATTCTCTATCTCTACCCAGACCAAATGACGGGGTTCCGGCCAATGGCGAGCTTCAGAAGGCGGTGTTAGCCCCTCTACTGCAACCGCAGCCACGGCAACAAGATCACTGGCTAACAATCGTTCTAAAGCGTAAGAGCCATCGATACCGCAGGTTGTCGGAACAGGCAGGTATGGAAGTTCAGCTTCGCGAAGAAGCAGTTTTGCTTGTTTGAGACTCTCACGCCATTCCTGACGATGAGCGCGAACATGCTCAAAATCGTTCAATAGCTGTTGACTTAGCGCTTCCGTTCGATTGAGAACTTCATCCACTAATGCAGCAGGAAGCTCGCCGAAAGGACGTTCGCTGGAATCTGTCATGAGATTACTCCATGAGTAATAAGCGTTTGATACCCTCTTTGCTCCAGCTCTGCCAACCATCAACCCGAGCTGCGCGCGGTAACAACCACCGATCGCGCCACCATGCAGCAAGTTCTGAGAATGGCAGGTTACGATAGATTGGATCTGGATCACGCCCTTCCAGGTAATCTTCCAGGTTACAGACAAGACGAAACAAAAATACTTCGCGTTTAACGCCGTGATGAAGAAGATCGGCTGAGAAACCGAGTTGTTCTAACGCGCGCACCATTGTCTGCCATTTTCGACGTGGGCCAGTTCCAAAACCACCTTTCGTTGAAATCCCTCTGTGTTCTAAAAACTCACGGAAGAGCGGGTATAACTCCATAAGATGAAACGTTCCATATCCCTCAGTGTAACCGATAGACTCTGCTATCACCATTTCTCTGTACTTGACACGATTATACAAACTACTTCGTCCAAACGCACTTGTTGTTGTCAGCGCAACCAAATGAGGCGGTAACACACGCTGTTCCATTTCGGTTACTCGCCCTGCATACTTCTGCCAATATGCATGACGAATTTCATTTGAAGCTGCGGTGAGTACGATCAGCTTTCCTCCCAGTAGTCGATCGTAAGGTGGCACGGCCCCCAGTGTCTGCACATCCATCGTTTGATT
>FWWL01007589.1_pt1 | contig 14635 bp, 14 predicted proteins | sample 2228331 | NCBI WGS metagenome assembly FWWL01 (sample SAMEA103939775, study PRJEB20133) | metagenome
GGGGTTCCGACCCGACTTGAGGGGATGGAAATGCTCTACTACCGCCTTTGCCGCTGCTTGTTCTGACCCGACTTGAGGGGATGAGAACAAGGTGGCACCAGTTCGTCAACCAACTCGCCGACCAGCCGAACTCGTTCAATGTCGCCGTCGGGCGGCAGTTCATCGGAGATGCCCAAGATTAGGCGCGGGTAGAACAACTCCACCAACCGCTTCACGCATCCCACCAACGCTTCCTCGGGATAGTGGGGCAAGAAGTAAAGGGCAGGGATGCCGTCCAGCAGCACTAAATCGCCCATCGCTTCTTTCAACTCTTCCAGCGTCACATCGCCTTGCGGGACGGGTGTGGCGGCTTCAATGCCGTCCCACGCAACAGCCCGAAGAAACGGTAGCAAAGGTTTGAGGGAACCGTCCATGTGAATGTGCACGAATTTGCCCGCCGCTTTGATTTGAGCAACGCGCATCTGGTAGTAAGGCAAGTGGTAGCGCTGAAACATGTTCGGTGGGTTTAGACAAGCGTCAATGTTTTCGCCCAAGTTCAAGATGGGCACGGGCGACGAAAGCAAAACTTCATACATGCGGTCATCAGCGCGCGTGGCAACTTCTATGTAGTGCTCCACCAAGTCGGGACGGTCCGCCAAAGCGTAAATGGTCGCTTCGTAGCCCATGTGCTCAATGATGAGGGCTTGCAGTGGGGAGCGGCGGTAGAAAAACTGCGGAACCCCCAAATCACCCACCCGTTCCACATCTTGGCGGTAACTCTCCATGTCAAACTCGTAGTTGCTGTCCTCCAAGATGTATTCCAACACGCGCAAGTCTTCGGGCGTCTTGACTTTGAACTCTTCGTGGTAGGCGGAGAGGCGATAATGGGTGAAGCGCAACACTTCTCGCAGCGTCCCAATCGGCGTCTGCCATTCCCGAAGCAATCGCTCTTCGTCAACCCACTGCTCGCGCACCTTGACTTTTTCGTAGCGGACGCGCAGCGGCCAGATGAAGTAGCGGATGGAGGAGCGGACATCTTTGTGGACATCCAGCAAAGTTGCGCCTTCGTAGCGCTTGGGGAGGGTGCCCCGCCGTTGGTTGACGAGGAACCAGAAGTCAATGCGCGGTTGCCACACTACCCCACCTGGGTCTTCGCCTCGGAAGACAGCGAGAATCATCTCCCGCCAATTCTTTGCCACTCTTTGCCACCTCGTCTTCGCAAAGCATTAGTGGTAACGCCCAAACTCCTGCACTGCTTCCCACATTGCAATGATGTTCTCAGGAGGCACATCGGCTTGGATGTTGTGAACGGTCGCAAAAACGAACCCGCCGCCTGGGGCAAAGTCTTCAATGCGGCGGCGGACTTCTTCGCGCACTTGCTGTGGGGTTCCGCGTGGGAGCACCCGTTGAGTGTCCACCCCACCGCCCCAAAAAGTGAGGCTGTCGCCAAACTCGCGCTTCAGTTTCTTGCTGTCCATGTTCGCCGCTGCTACTTGCACGGGGTTCAAAATGTCCACGCCGACTTCAATCAGGTCGGGGATGATTTCGTAAACGCTCCCGCAGGAGTGGAAGAAGATAGCGACATGAGGGGCACAACGCTTGATGTGGGCGAACAGTTGCTGCAAGCGGGGTTTGAAAAGGGAGCGCCACAGTTGCGGTGCAACGAGCAACCCATGCTGTCCGCCGTAATCGTCCCCTTCTTGCACCACATCCACCCACTCGCCAACGAGTGCCAACGCTTTCGTCCAATAGCGCATTTTGAGTTCCAAGACTTTGTCGCACAAGGCTTCCACGAGGGCTTGGTTCCAGAGCAAGTCGCAAAAGAAGTTTTCATACCCGCGCAGTCTCTGACCCATCTCAAAGATGCCAGCGCTTATACTGCCCAACACGAACGCTCGCCCTTCCGCTCGGACTTGCCGAGCGAACTCGCACAGCCCTGCGAATCTTTCGTCTTCTTCAGGGTTGGGGAAAGGAAAGCGCTCAATATCAGCGACTTTTTCGGCGTGGGCTAAGGGGAAGGCGAAGGGGTCAAAGTAGTATCCGCCCACCTTCTGCCGTCGGTAAGTGATGCCCCATTCGTCGGTGTAGTAAACATAGTCGGCATCTTCCGCCATCACCAACTGCCAAGACGACTGCGCTTTTGGGCGCGCCCCTTTCGCATCGGTTTGAAGGGCTTCGTGGACATCGTCGTCCACCCAAGCCAATTGTTGCATCATGTGCCAAATGACGGGCTCTTTGTCGGGAAGCCCCAAGATTGCGCGCAGCCGACGGTAAGCAAGATGGTGAATGCCTGTCATAGCGGTGCTACCTAAGTCAAAAGGCACACGGTCAGGTTCTTGATGGCGCAGCGCCGTTAGGATGCGTTCGCGCCCTGTCATGATGGGTCACCGTCCAAAGCGAAAGGGCAGGCAAGCCCCGAAGGCTCACCCGCCCTTGACAATGGCTCACTTGCACGACTTCTTCTTCGCGCAGCCGCTGCTCTTCTTTGCCGTCGTCTTTGCTGTTGTCTTCGTGGTCTTCGTTGCGGCTCGTGGCACCCCTGTCACCCCCTTCGCGCTTTAAGTTCCCGTCACACAATTCTGCCAAGCAAGACCACCAAGCGACATTGAATTGGCTATTGCCCCAAGTAGAGCAAGTGAGCAGGGCAGCGACAGTCGCTGGAGCCAAACCCCTTGACAATCACGCGCGCGTTGGGCTGACGAAGCGCTTCCTTGTTGAGGCGACATTCAAGGCGGTGTGGCGAGAGGAAAACGGAAATGCCTTCCAAGCGGGCGTGACGGAGCAGGTAGTCAATGTGCCAACGGCACTTTTTGCGTTTCCGCAGGTGCCAAGCGAGCCGATGCTCTAAACCGTTCAACGCGCTGCCCGTGTAAAGGTAGCGTCCCGCAGGGAACCAAAAAGTGCCCAATTTGCCAATCCTGATGCGTTTAGGTCGTTCCAACCGCAGGTGCAGTTGGTAGGTTCCCTTCGTCACCCTCGTCCTCTCCTGCGCCCAACAACTCAGGGTTCATTGGATAGCGACCGACTTGCTTGACATAAGCGACGACTTGGCACAGCGTGTCGGGATTGACGCCGGCGTAAACTTCGCCACCGATACCGAAGGCGAAACCGCCACCCGGCATCCCGATGCGCAACGCGCGGTCAACGACGGGTTTTGCGTGGGCGAAGTCGTAGTAAAAGTCCTTGCAATTGAGCCCGCCCCAGAAGAAAACCTTGCCAGCAAAGGCGCGTTTTGCGTTCTTGATGTCGGAAAAGCCACCGATGTCCATGCTGGTCAATTTCATGATGTTGGCGTAAGTGTCAAAGTGGTGGTCGTTGGGACCGTCAGCATGCAAGTGCCGCCCGTTGATGCCGTAGCGGGCGTAGATGAGCATGTTGTAAGGCATGATGTGCTGCCGATACATTTCGTCGGAGACGAAAGCGCTGTGGTCGTCCGCTAACCAGATGCTGGTGGTTTTTGTGCCGAAGTAGCGGTCTTGAAAGTCGCGCAGCATGCAGAACGCCAGCAACAACTTTTCAAACAGTCGGTGCACCAACTGAGGGTCATCGTAGAGGTAGACCATAACTTCTTCGGGTTCCAAGAAGCCACAGGCAGCGGACAGGGGTGGGTGAATTTGCAGTCCACCCCACACAGGCACCCGCAACTTGTAACGCTCCACCTTCTCTTTCATCTTTTCTCGCTGGCGGAACAGTTGTTGGATGCGCGGGTTCTCTTCAGGTGGAATGAGTTTCAGTTTCTCCACCGCTTCGGGCAAACTCATCGTCCGCACAATCCACGGGGATGTGTCGTCGGGATACTCAACGGGCAGGTCAAACATGAGGGCTTCTTGGATGGGACCGATGTCGGGCTGCACGCCACAACTGGTTCGGTCATCGCCCAGTTCCTCAAACAGCCACTTGAGCCCGCGAATTTGCACTTCCAACTGCAGGTCCAAATCGCCGAAAGCGTCCAAGTAGTAGTCGCGGATGTTGACGCCAAACATCTTGCAGAAGAAACTGTTGCCCACCTGCATGATGATGGGCACGCGGTCGGGTTCCTGAAACTGCTGTGCCATTTGGATGCGTTGGCGCGCTTCTTCCATTTGCGGTCGGTAGCGCTCAACATCAAAGGTCAGCACCATCAGCACCTCCCCTCGCTTTCCGAACGAACGAGCACCAGCAACATCTTTGTGGGTGCGAGGGCTTTCAGCGCATGAGGTGCGTTGGGGGGCATCAGCAAAACATCGCCTGCCCGCATCCGAAAAGTTTGCCCGCTTACGGTGAAGTCCATCTCGCCCTCCACCGCAAGCACCATGACTTCGTAAGGCGAAGTGTGTTCGCTGAGTTCCTGCCCGGCGTCAAAAGCGAAGAGGACGATATGCCCGAACGGGGTGCGCAACAAAGTGCGGCTGACAATAGCGTCCTTTTGAAATTGCACCAACTCTGCCAACGGCAGCACCTTCCCTTTCAAACGCTCCCGTTCCTCCACAGGAGTCACCTCCGTCAAGGCAAGCGAAACCAATCGGCATCGCCAATGAACTCACCGACGGCTTGTTCCCACTTCCCCTGTGCCTTCAGGATGAGTTCAATGACCTCGCGCACCGCCCCTTCGCCGCCTGCTCGCTCCGTGATGTAGTGGGCAACTCGCTTCACTTCTTCAACAGCGTTGGCGACGGCGACAGCGAGCCCAACTTGCTTCATCGGCGGGATGTCAGGGACATCGTCGCCGACATAAGCCACCTCGTGCAGGTGAAGCCCTAACTTTTGACACAACGCCAAAAGGGGCTGCAGTTTAGAGAAGGTGCCCATGACCAAGTGGGTGATGCGCACTTCTTCCGCGCGCTTGCGCACCGCTTCCGTTGCCCGCCCCGTGATGATGGCGGTTTGCAAGCCGGCTTGGTGAGCGACCATCAACCCCACCCCATCTTGCGAGTTGAACAGTCGCATCTCTGTGCCATCGCTGATAATGGCGATTTCCCCTTTTGTCAACACACCGTCCACATCCATCACCAGCAGTTTGATTCCTTTCAGCCCATCCCCTTGCAGCGGTCGGTCCGTCCAAGGCAACGGTCAACCCTCCTTTTCGCAAAGGCTAAGTCTTTGTGGCGGTTAAATCCGCCACGCTTCCTTGCGGTAGCCCATATCCCAAAAGAGCCACTCCATCTTGCTCGTAAGCACGAAATGGTGACGCATGGCTTCCCGTTGGGCATCCGTGAGGGTTTCAGCAATGCGGTCGGTCACCGCGATAACCTGTCGCACCACGCCTTCGTATTCCGCGCTGGCGTAGGTGCCAATCCAGCGTTGGTAAAGGGGATGCGGTGAACCTTTTTGCTCCAACGCTTTCCCGACTTCCAAGTAAATCCAGTAGCAAGGCAAGAAAGCGCCGACGCCTTCATGGAAGGGGCGCTCGTAAGCCACCCGCAGCAAGTAACTGGTGTAGAGGAGGTTGGTGGGCGCCATAGGCGTTGTGTAAACTTGCTCGTCCGTCAAGCCCCATTCCCGAAAGAAACTCTCGTGCAGCGCCCGTTCCACCACGATGGCAGTTTTCGCATGCTCACAAAACATCATCAGCCACTCGTCTTCTGGGGCTTTTGCCCCCAGAATTGCCAATCCCCGCGCAAAATCGCGCAGGTAGAGGGCATCCTGAACGACATAGAAGCGGAACGCATCTTCATCCAGCGTCCCGTCCGTGAGCCCTTTTAGGAACGGGTGCGCAAGGATTTGCGCAAACACATCCTCAATGCTGCGCCACAATTGCTCACTGAACCCCATCGGCTTCACCTGCCGCTGAAAAGGTGCATGAGGCGTTGACGAAAAGCGCGCGCCCATCGTTTGAGCGATCGCAAAAAGTTTTCCACAGCCTTCGGTGAGGCGGCACAGTGTGCTAACGATTCGCTCTCTACTGCGAATGTTGTTGGGTGCTGTTATCAACCCATGCTACGGGCTTTAGCCCGTAGTCGGTGATGCCAACTTTGAGCGCCGATTTCAATCGGCGAAAACGACGGATTGGTTGGTAGAAAAGTTCGCCTGCTAAAGCAGGCGCTCAAGGATGCGTCATCAACCACTGGCTAAAGCCAGTGGCATGGAAGGTAGAGCACCAACAAACTTTGCATTAAAGAGCGTAACGGTTTTTGAGCAATCCCGCCCTGCTATAATTTTCCGCAGGCAAACGGATTGCTGAGCACACGCAAACCCAAATCCGACGACGGAGGGACGCTGTCCATGACAACGAAGGAGTTGCGGCAAGCCTTTCTGGATTACTTCTGGCGGCAAGACCATCTTGTGCTGCCCAGTTTCTCGCTCATCCCCAGCGACCAGAGCACGCTGTTCACATCGGCGGGGATGCAGCCGCTCATCCCTTACTTCTTGGGCGTTGCCAAACCGCCCCAACCGCGCATTGCCACTTGCCAGAAATGCTTCCGAGCCGACGACATTGAGAAGGTGGGGCATACTTGGCGGCACCTGAGTTTCTTTGAGATGCTGGGCAACTTCAGTTTCGGCGACTACTTCAAGAAGGAAGCCATCCGCTTTGCGTGGGAGTTCATGACCGAAGTGGTGCGCCTGCCAAAGGAGCGGTTGTGGGTCTCCGTCTATGAGGAAGACGACGAAGCCTTTGAAATTTGGCACAAGGACATTGGGTTGCCCCCTGAACGCATCGTCCGACTGGGCAAGAAGGACAACTGGTGGGGACCTGTGGGCGATACGGGACCGTGCGGACCCGACACCGAAATCCACTACGATCGCGGCGAGGAGTTTGGCTGCGGTTCGCCCGATTGCAAGCCCGGCTGCGATTGCGACCGATGGGGCGAACTGTGGAACTTGGTCTTCCAACAATACGACCAGCAGAAAGACGGCACCTTGTTGCCTTTGCCCAAACCGGGCATTGACACGGGCATGGGGTTGGAGCGCTTGGCGGCAGCGGTGCAGGGGAAAGTGACGGTGTTTGAAACGGACATCTTCTTCCCACTGGTGCAACACATCTGCCAGTTGATGAACTACACCTACGGGACGGAAGGGCAGAAGGATGTGGCAATCCGCATCATCGCCGACCACACCCGCGCCGCCTGCTTCATGGCGGCAGAGGGGGTTGTCCCCTCCAACGAGGGGCGTGGGTATGTGATGCGCCGATTTATCCGCCGCGCCATGCGGCTGGGGCGAACCTTTGGCGTGGATGAGCCGTTCGTCCACCGCTTAGTGCCCACTGTCGTCGCTTTGATGAGCGACCCCTACGAAGAACTGGCAAAAAGCCAATCCCTCATCACCGATGTGATTCAGCAGGAAGAGGAGAAGTTTGAGCAGACGCTGGAAGTGGGCATGGCGCGGTTGGAGGAAATGATTGCCGAGACGAAAGCGCGGGGCGAAAAAATGTTGCGCGGTCGCGATGCTTTCACCCTCTACGACACCTACGGGTTCCCGCTGGAGTTGACGAAGGAAATCTGCGCCGAACAGGGACTTGAAGTGGACGAGGAAGGGTTCCGCGAGGAGTTAGAAGCCCAACGACGGTTGTCGCGGGAGCGGATGCGGTTCGTGACGCCTTTTGAAGCGGGTGAATTCAAGGGGCTGCCACCAACCCCCTTCCTCGGTCGGATGCCCGAACCAGATGGCGTTCTGGAATGCGAAGCGACCGTGCTCGCTATCAAGGAGCGCAACGGGGAAATTTGGGTTGTGTTGGACAAAACGCCTTTCTATCCCGAAGGCGGTGGGCAAGTTGGTGACACGGGCGTGCTCCTTTGGGGCATGGAACGCGAGGCACGGGATGTGGAAACGGCGACGGCGGTTGCAAAGGTGCTGGACACGCAAAAGTTTGGCGATGTCATCGCCCACAAAGTGGTGATGGAAAAGGGCTTCCTGACCGAAGGCGCTGTCGTTTGGGCGAAAGTGGATGCGGAGCGGCGACAAGCCATCCGCCGCGCCCACACCGCAACCCACCTACTGCACGCGGCTCTGAGGAAAGTTCTGGGAGAGCACGCCGTCCAAGCGGGTTCTGTTGTGGAACCTGACAGATTGCGCTTTGACTTCAACCACCGCAAGCCGCTGACGCCTGAAGAACTGCAAGCCATTGAGGACGAAATCAACCGCAACATCCTTGCCGCTCGTCCAGTGCAAGCCTTTGAGACCAGTTTGCAGGAAGCGAAAGCGATGGGCGCCATAGCGCTGTTCGGCGAGAAGTATGGCGAACGGGTGCGGGTTATCCGCATTGACGGCGTTTCGGCGGAACTGTGCGGCGGCACGCACCTTTCCAACACAGCGGAAATTGGGTTGCTGAAAATCGTGGCGGAGACCAGCGTGGGCGCCAATGTTCGGCGCATTGACGCTTACACGGGCGAGCGAGTCCGTCAGTGGTATGAGGAGCGATGGCAATGGTTGCAACAAGCAGCAGAAGCGTTGGAGACACAGCCTGACCGATTGCTCGCTGCCATTGACGAGATGAAAGAACGCATCCGAACGGTGGAGCGGCGCCTGCAAGAAGCCGAAGAGCAACAAGCCCTGCGGCAAATCAACGAACTGTTAGAGCAAGCCACAGAAGTGAAAGGCGTCAAGGTGGTGACGGGCATCGTTTCTGGCGTCTCGCCCGCTGCTTTGCGGCGACTTGCCGATGAGTTAGAGGTTCGGCTGCGCTCTGGCGTTATCGTCTTGGGCAGCGTGGACGATGGTAAGGTTGTGTTGGTCAGCAAGGTGACAAAAGATTTGGTAGCGAAAGGCGCTCATGCGGGCAACTTGGTGCGGGAGGTAGCGAAGTTGACGGACGGTGGTGGCGGTGGGCGCCCCGACTTTGCGCAAGCGGGCGGGCGCAACCCCGCCAAACTCCAAGACGCCCTCCGCAAAGTCCCCGAGTTGATCGCTAAGCAGTTGAAGCAAGAGTAGAGTTGTAGGAGCGGTGTCGCTGCGAAAAACCTTCAGGATTTGAGACGAAAGAAGAGGGCGAAAGATTGGAAGGTTTGCCTCCCAGCGAACCGCAAAAACGAATTTGCTGTTGCTGAAGGGTGCTTTCCTAACGCACCGAAAAAGGAAAAATTGGCGCATCAGGCAATATGCCCTTCAAATAGCGCTTTTCAAGCGCTGTGGCTCGGTGTTGACCAACCTTGCACCAACGAGTAAAGGTGGCGTTGGCGCTCAAGGGCAGCGCGATAGCGCTCGTGATGGGCAGCGTTGGGTTCTATCGTTTCGCCCAACAACGGCGGGGCTTCAGTCAAATCTCGCAAAACGCCCATCCCTTCTAACACCCTCAAAGCGGCACCGCGCGCCGATGCCTCCGGCTCCAAACAAAGCGTCACAGGTTGCCCCAGTGCATCGGCGAACATTTGTGTCCACACTCGTGATCGCACCAAAGCGCCTCCTGTCGCTATTATGCGCTGCACCTGCGGCACTGTTTGGATAAGCAACTGGTGAATGAGCGCCATTCGCAACGCCACCGCTTCCATGAACGCTCGCAGCAAGTGAACGGGCGTGTGGTGGAAACGGAAGCCGACGAGGGCGCTGGGAACGGTGGCGTCCCACTCTGGCGCCCGCTCGCCAAGCAAAAACGGCAAGACTGTCAAGCCATGTTCGTCGGGTGCCATGGCTGCCAACTGTTGCTCCCAGTCATCAGGCAACCGCAAAGTTTCTGTCAACCATTGAAACACAACTCCGCCGTTGCTTTGCGCGCCGCCGATAAGGTGGCGTTTTTTGTCGGCGCGGTAGTGCCACAACCCAAAAGGTGGAATGACACTGGCTTCCGTCGTCATCACCCGCATCACGGAAGTTGTGCCCACCATCAAAGCAGCCGTGTTCGGCGTCACTGCGCCGCAACCGATGTTGCTGCACGCCCCGTCGCCAAGCGCAGGAAACCACATCGCTTCAAGAAGGGGACGGGGGACGCAGGACGAGGGACGAATAATCGGCAAGGGTTGAAAGTCCACCAACGACGGAAGTTGGTCCCTGTCAATCCCGATTTGGAGCAGAACTTCTTCGTCCCAATCGTTAGTGGCGTGATTGAAAAGCCCCGTTCCTGACGCCATAGAAACGGAGCAGGTGGCAGCACCCAAAAGTTTCAAGTGCACATATTCACCAAAACTGAGCCACCGCTGAACGCGAGCGGCAAGATCGGGAAAGGTTCGGCGGAACCAAAGCAACTTGGCGGGCAAAAAGTTGGTGTGCAAAAAGCAACCCGTGCTTCAGTTCGTCTGCTTCTTTGGCGCACCGGCTGTCTGCCCAAAGGAGGAATGGAGTGACGGCGTTGCCACTTTTGTCAACACCCAAAACGCTGTGCCAAACCGTGCACATTGCAACGGCAGCGATGTCTTTTGCTGCTTCGCCCAACTGTGCTGTGACACCTTCAAGGGCGTTGAGCACTTGCGCCAAGAGCCAGTCAGCGTCCAGAAAGGCGCCGCCGTCGGGCGTCGTCTGCGGTTCATAACTCACCTGCACGCCAACTTGCGGCACCAATCTGCCGCAGGCGTCAAAGACCAACGCGCGCAGCGATGAAGTGCCAACATCCACACTCAACACCAACGGTCGCTCCATCGCACATCCCCGAGATAAGGATGCAGCACACTGCTCTCACCGAACACATTAGCACAATACTTTGCATTGGCAAACGCGGAGTAACCTTGCCAACAAGTAGCGATGCTCTCAGGGTGATCGTGCCTTCAAGTTTTCACGCCCGCATTTCCGAGCATCCCTTCCAAGTCTTGACGCAGCGGCTTAGGTGCCATATGATTACGGTTGGCTATGTCGGGATTTGGAGGTGATTGATGATGCAAAGGCAGGTGCCGACATGGGTTGCCGTTGTTGCCATCGTTGTTGTCCTTGTCGTGGTAGCGTTGGTGTACATGATGGCTCAACGAAGGGCTGCTCTCCCTCCTGAGTCGGGAGGCACGCTTCCCCCGCAGCCAGGGCAAGTGAAGGGCGGTTCCCCTTATGAGAAACCGACTCCACCAGGGGCACCACCCTTCATGAAGCAACGAGGCGGTCAATGAGCCGCAAAAACTCAAAAAGGAGGGATGTCGCATGCGGCGTTTAGGCTTCACCCTGATTGAGTTGCTCGTTGTTATTGCCATCATCGCGATCCTGGCAGCCATTCTGTTCCCTGTGTTCAGCCAGGCTCGCGAGAAAGCGCGTCAAGCGCAGTGTCTGTCCAACCAGCGCAATGTCGGCATGGCGTTGGTGCAATACACGCAGGACTACGATGAGACCTTCCCCTTCATCACTTCCTGCGCGGCTCCTCACGCCCCCATGCGAGCGACACAAACTACGCCCCAAGGGCAAGTTCACCCTTATGTCCGCAATGTCCAAGTTTGGGCATGCCCTTCAGGGATCACTCCCATCCCTCCCTTGCGGCGCGTGCAGAATCCCAACGCCCCCTTTGCTTATTGGTGCTGTGATGCGTGGGGTTGGGCGTTCCCGTTGGATTTCTTGGGCATCCAAATCACCATTGCGGCTAACGAACCCCTGATGCCTAACTTGGGGTGTGATTGGAGCGGGAGACCGTTTAAAGTTGCGCAAGTCCCCGCTCCAGCCGAAACGGACGCTTTTGTTGATGCCCCGCACTGGGCAAACTGCGGCGGGACGCGGTCAATTTGGGCGAATGTTTGCACCCCGCATCCCCCGTCTGGTCCTGGGGCGACCTGTGGAAATTCGCCTTCTGATTGGTTGCAACGGCGCAGTTCCCGCAACACTCGCCACTTAGGCGGGAGTATCCTGACTTTCGCCGATGGTCATGCCAAATGGCTTCCTTGGTCAAAGTTGGCAGCAGACTGCGCTAAAATCTTCCGCCCCCACAACCCGCGCGCTGATGGCAGGATTTCCATCTGGGATATTCGGGGACCAGGGCACAGCGACTAAACGGAACGGCAAAGAAGAACGGGGTGGGTTCTTCGCCCGCCCCGCTTTTGTTTATGCTTAAGCGCTTATTGCCGCTCCAAAAACGCTTGAGCGATACGGAAGGTGCGGTCTATTAGGTCGCTAAGTTGCTGCGTCCCAAAACCCGAAAGAGCGGTTTCGTAAGCGTCGCCCAGTGGCGCTATCATGTCATCGGGCAGGTTTTTCGCACCAAACAATGCGCCCCAGACGGAACCCGCTGTCGCACCGTTGCAGTCCGTGTCCCAACCGCCCATCACTGCGTAGCCAACCGTGCGAGCAAAATCGTCTTGACCAAACATCAACCCCAAAACCACGAGGACGGCGTTGTTGATGGTGTGGACGGGATGATAGTGCCCATACTTCTCGTTAGCGCGCTCCCACGCTTCTTCCCAATTCGCGCATTCTTCGCTCCACGCAAGCGCATCTCGCAGGGCTTCTGCTAACCGCGATTTGGGCGGGACAACGGCTAAGCCCGCTCGCAACGCTGTTTCCAAATCGTCGGTCACTAACGCTGCTGCCAAAGTGGCTGCCACCCACAACTCGCCGTAAATGCCATTCTTCTGGTGCGAGAGAACGGCATCTTGGTAGGCTAACCGAGCCGCTTCTCGCGGGTCACTGGGTGATGCGTAACCGAAAAAGTCAGCGCGAATTTGCGCGCCAATCCACTCCCGATAGGGATTGCGGTAAGTTGCCGTTGCTGGCGGTCGCAACCCGTTCACCAAGTTGCGGTAAGCGCAGCGTTCCGCCGTATAAACGCGATGGTAAGGGAGCAACTCCAACCACGCTTCCCCGACCTTCTCAGGGGTCAAGTCTCGTCCATAGCGCTCCAGAAGGTGCAAGCCCAACACGGTGTAGTCAATGTCATCGTCGCGCAGCGCTTTTGTGATGTTGCCCCGCAGCAGGCGTTGGTCATGAACCCGCAACTCAGGGTCATCAAGGGGGAGGGGCGGAAGATAGCCGCGCAAAGGATATTCGCCGGCAGCGTGCAAGTAGCGGTCAATTTTGCTCTTGTGCCAACCTTCCACCGGCTTGCCCACCATGCAGCCTGCAACGCGACCAAGCCACGCACCCTTGATGCGGTCGTAAAGTGCGCTGTCGCTGACGGTGATGCGCAAAGGCGGTAATGCTTGCCAAGTTGCCACGATAGCGTCCCAGTCGCTGGGTTCCTCGTAGGGAAAGTCGGTTTGCGGTTGTAGCGAGTCCGCCAACGCCCAAAGTTCCTCCACCGTTTGCGCTGATGGTGTCTCTCCCTTCATCCGAACAGCCGCAATGCGCTCTTCCAATTCCGTCACATCGCACCCTTCTTCTCGCCGCTGCCTCGCTTCATCCTGAAGCAACCGCCACGCCTCTTGGACAGTCATTGCGGTTCACCCTTCCTTTGAGCAGCGGTTTCCCTCACCAACACTCTCCAATTTTAGCGATGCCACCCGACACGGCATAATAGATGCGGAGGCGAGGAGCGATGGCAAGACATCTCATCCTTAGCGCTACGCTAATGTTGAGCCTCGGAAGGGTTGCGATGCCTTCGGAACAACCCGTCAACTTACCCCGCGTCGTGACCGCTTTCAATTTGACTGAAGTCGCCAAAGAGCGTTTGCTTCGGGACGGTCTCTTGGTGCTTAGTGACATCGCTGAAACGAACTTGTGGAAAGCCTACGATGACCTAACTCACTCTCCAAGGATGCCTGTCTTTGTCACGACGGACGCATGCTTGTATCAGTTTTACGAGTTGCACAAAGCGGTTTTGCGGGAAGTGGAAGCGAACAGCCTTGTCCCTCTGCTGAAAAATTTGCTTGGGGATTTAGCGCAGCGTGCTGAAGCACTGGCGAAAAACTCATTCGCAAGAGATGAGAGCGTTTACGCAAGGACTGTCTTGTGCGTGGCAGGGCGGTTGTTGGATGAGCGTTTCCCTATTCCCAAAGACATCCAAGCCACTGTCGTTGAACTCGTGCGCGATATCATAGCAGCCCAACGGGTTGTTGAAGGGGCACCGTTCGGCGAAGATTTCACTCAATACCGACCGCGCGGGCACTATATCGCCAGTGAAGTATTGCAGCGTTACTTCCGCGCCTACAAATGGTTGGCAAGGCGGGTGTTGGACGCGCAGAAATCCGAGGACTTGCGCAAAGCGGTCTTTTGGGCATGGCTGCTTCAGGAAACACCGAACGGCTTGGAGCGCTATCGGAAATTGGTGAACGCTGTCAGCGCCCTGGCGGGCGAGCCAGTAGGGATGTCCGTAGTGGATGTGCTCTCAGCGCTGTCTGTTATCCAAGCCTCTCCAAAGCAAGCCTTGCAGGACATTTCTGTTTTGCAAAAACTGCGGGATGAGTTGATGAAGCCCGAGTATGGAGTGGCTCGCATTGTGACCCATCCTGTCCCGCCTCAACTTTTGCCACCACCGGCAACGATGCCTCAAAAACAAATCCGCTTTCTGCCGGAAGTCCAATTGCCCGATGCGGAGTTGCTCCAGTGGACGGGCGACCCTCAGGTTCCTCAAAGAATGCCGTCAGGGTTGGATGTCGCTGCCGCACTGGGTTCGCAACGAGCCGCTGAGTTGCTCCAGCAATCGGCACACGGTTCTTTGGTGTTGGAGCGCATCAAGCCTTTTCAGCAAACTTGGGAAAAGTGGCAGCCAGAAGACTGGCAAAGGAGCGTCTACCTAACTTGGCTCTGGGCGATAAAAGCCCTTTTGGAAACTGACGAACGCTCCCCTTCCTTCATGCGAACCACTGCTTGGCAGGATTGGAAACTTAACTCGGCTCTGGCATCGTGGGCACACCTTCGCCACGCCTACGGGCTTTACGCTGCCCCTGTTTACACCGTTATGGGCATGAAG
>FWWL01007595.1_pt1 | contig 14629 bp, 12 predicted proteins | sample 2228331 | NCBI WGS metagenome assembly FWWL01 (sample SAMEA103939775, study PRJEB20133) | metagenome
GTCGGCCAGCCAGGGCGTCGCCGCCGGCGTCGCGCGCCCCTCCATCCGCTCGGCCAGCCGCAGCAGCGACGGCGCCAGCCAGGTCAGGGCCGCCGCCCCCTCGTCGAGCAACGCGAAGCGAACGGCCGACAGCGCGAAGCACGACCACACGTGCGCCGCCGTCGGCGGGCCGCCCGCCATCGCCTGCCAGAACGCGACCTGGTCTCGATGCTCGGCCCGCACCGACTCCCCCAGCTCCGGAGCCACGGCGCCGGCCAGGGCCTCGAACTCCAGCAGGGCCAGGGTCTCGCCGCGCCGGATCACCGCCAGGTCGAAGATGGCCGAAAGCAGGGTCGGCCAGACCGCACCGCCCGCCACGACCTCGGACAAGCGCATCGCGCGCCAGGCCGCGCGTCGCTGGCGCAGGCCCCGATGCACCTCCAGCAGCAGGCCATCGCGGCCGCCGAAGTGGTAGTTGACGGCTGACGGGCTGGCCTCGGCCGCACCGGCCAGCGCCCGCGCCGTCAGGGCGGCCGGACCCGACTCTACCGCGATCGAAGCGGCGATCTCCGCCAACCGGATCGAAGCAGGGTCGCGGCTGGGGACCGACATGCGTCTCTTCTAGCGTGCGTCGCGATCAATCTGGAAGCCAACTCCTGCACAACTGTTCGACCATTTTTCAACCAGCCTTGCCCACCGAAGCGACCCTCGACGCAATCTCCTAGGGAGATGTCCCTCCGATCGGCGTCTGTCACCCACTCATCACACAAGCGTCGCGCTGTTCACATGTTCGAACCCTAAAGGCTCCCCCGCATTCTGAATGGGGGTTCTTATGGCGGGTTCGAAGGTCGGCGGGCACAGCATGCGCCGATGGCTGCTGGCCGGCGCGGCGCTGTCGCTGGTGCTGGGATCAGGGGCCAGGGCCGCCGAAACCGCCGCCGACGGCGCGGAGGGCGCCGGCCTCGAAGAGGTCGTCGTGACGGCCGAAAAGCGAGAAACCAATCTGCAGAAGACTCCCGTCGCCATTTCGGTGATGGGCGCCGAGCAGCTGGCTGACCGCCACATCCAGAGCCTGGGCGACCTCACGACCAGTGGCCCCCCTTCCTTGCGCATCGCGCCGTTCTTCTCGCGGAACTCGGCGCTCACCGTCGGCATTCGCGGGATCGTGCCGTTCGACGCCAACCAGCCCAGCCGCGACGCGGGCGTCGGCGTCTACCTCGACGGCGTCTACCTGGGCCGCTCGCAGGGCCTGGGGGTGGCGCTGTTCGACATCGAGCGGATCGAGGTGCTGAAAGGGCCCCAAGGCACGCTGTTCGGCCGCAACTCCACCGGCGGCGCGCTTTCGATCGTCAGCCGCAAGCCCACGGGCGAGTTCGGGCTGCGCCAGACCGTCGGCGTGCGCAACTACGGCGGCTACTCCACCGAGACCCACCTGGACCTGCCGGCCTGGAATGACGTCAGCGTCAAGATCGACGGCATCGTCATCCGCCGCGACGGCACCGTCGACAATCCCTTGGACGGCGAGGAGGACTGGAACAAGCTGGATCGCTACGGCGCCCACCTCGGCGTGCGCTGGCGGCCCACCGCCACCTTCGAGGCCCTGCTCGACTTCGACTATTCCCACGACGCTTCGACGCCCTACTACGTCCAGCTGCTGGACAAGACCCCGACCGCGCCGGTCCTGGCGCCGCTGGTCCAGGTGCAGCCCAATCGCGCCAAGCGCGGCGACATCGGCGTCCCCTCGCAGGACAGCATCGGCAAGACCCAGGGCTGGGCGCTGCGCCTCAACTGGTCGCCGATGGAAGACCTCGAGATCCGCTCGATCTCCTCTTACCGCCGCCTGAAGCAGAGCCAGTACGACAACGGGATCGGCGCGCACGCCGGGGTCTTCGTCCCGAACGGCCGCTTCGCCCGCTACAGCCTGGCCTCGCTGAGACAGGACCAGTGGAGCCAGGAGTTCCAGGCGATCGGCGACCTGGGCCAGATCCACTACGTCGGTGGCCTCTATTACTACCACGAGGCCGGCGACGACGACGCCTGGACGCCCAACACCATGCAGTGGAACGCCAACGGCACGGCCGCCACGCGGCTGCCGACGCTGGAAGCCGGCGCCTCATGGGCGTTCCCCGACCGCGCCTCCACCGCCAAGGCCGACAGCTACGCCGCCTTCGGCCAGGTGACCTGGACGCCCGCGATGCTGGAAGAGCGGCTGCACTTCACCGTCGGCGGGCGGCTGACTCACGACAAGAAGAGCGGCCGGCTGTTCAAGGTGAACGGCGCCAACGTCAACTTCACCTTCGACTTCGAGGATGACCGCTTCGACCCCACCGTCATCGTCGCCTACGACGCCACCGACGACATCCATCTCTACGGCAAGTGGGGCACGGCCTACCGGGCCGGCGGCGCCAACTCCCGGTCGGTCAGCTACCGCGCCTTCGGGCCCGAAGAAGTCGAGACCTTCGAGGCCGGCTTCAAGAGCGAGTTCTGGGAGAACCGCGCCCGCCTGAACGTCGCCGCTTACGAGACGCGCTACAAGGACATCCAGATCGACTTCTCGGCGACCAACCTCAACAACTCCAACCGCGGCACCATCGAGACGGTGAACGCGCCGGGCCGCGGCAAGATCAAGGGCTTCGAGATCGACGCCCAGGTCGCGCCGGTCGAGGGTTTGACCCTCTCGCTCGGCTTCGCTCAGACGATCGGTAAGCTGCCCCTGGCCGCCAACCCGTTCGCCAACGGGCGGCTGCAGGCGGTCTACATCGTCTACACGCCGAAGAACGCCTACACAGCCGCGGTCGACTACGCCTATCCGCTGAGCTTCGGCACGCTGCGCGCCCACCTAGACGCCAGTATCGCCGACGGCTACCGCGCCCAGTCGGGGGAGGCGACGCTCACCGACGACTCAGCGGTCGTGAACGGTCGTCTTTCGATCGCCGACATCGAGGTCGCCGACACGGCGCGGATGCAGGTGGCGCTGTGGGCCCGCAACCTGTTCGACGAGGCGCATACCATCGTCGAAAGCCGCGCGGCCGCCGCCGCCGCGGGCGGCTTCGGCATCTTCAACGAGCCGCGGACCTTCGGCCTCGACGTCACCTTCGAATTCTGACCGGGAGCAGACCCATGCGCCGCAAACTCGCCTTCGCCCTCCTGCCGCTCCTCCTCGCTGCCGGCGAGGCAGGGGCCGCGATCTCCGCCCAGCAGGCGGAGCGCGCCAAGGCGGATCTTGTGGTGGTCACCTGGACCGACGCGGCGCCCGTCGACGTCTTCGTCGCCGACACGGCCACCGCCACGCCAGCGACCGCCAGGCTCGTCTCGGACGACGACAAGGACGGCCGCTTCGAGTTCGCCACGACAGCCGGATCGCGCCCCTACTTCCTGCTCCGGGCCGCCGACGGCCAGCTGGTCCGGCTGGCCGAACGCGCCCTGCCGCTGCAGCAGGGCTCGAACTTCCGCGACCTGGGCGGCTATCCGGCCGCGGAGGGCAGGCACGTGAAGTGGGGCCGCATCTACCGTTCGGGCGCGACGGCGATGCTCACCGACGCCGACCTGAAGATGATCAGGGCCCTGGGCCTTACCGAGATGGTCGACCTGCGCTCCAGCGAGGAACGCAGCCTGGCGCCGACCCGCATCGAGGGCGTCCGCTACACGGCCGTCGGCTACTCCATGATGGGCCTGATGCAGGGCGCCAGCATCCCCGGCGAAGACCAGATGACGGCGATGTACCGCCGCATGCCCGCCATGTTCGCGCCCCAGCTGAAGGTGGTGTTCGAAGAGTTGCTCGCGGGCGACGGGGCGGTGGCCTACAACTGCTCGGCGGGCCAGGACCGCACCGGTTTCACGACCGCGGTGATCCTGTCGGCGCTGGGCGTGTCGCGCGAGCAGATCGTCGCCGACTACCATCTCTCGACGACCTATCGCCGGCCCGAGTTCGAGATGCCGCAGTTCTCACCGGCGATCCAGCAGGCCAACCCGGTGGCGGCCATGTTCGCAAGCTTCCAGAAGGACCCGGCCTACAAGACCCCGCGTCCGCTGGTCGACAGCAACAAGAAGGCCCTGATCGAGGCTGCCTTCGCCGAGATCGACACGCGCTACGGCTCGATCGACGCCTACCTCGCCAAGGAGATCGGCGTCAGCGGCGCGGACATCGCGAAGCTGCGGGCCATATACTTGGAATAGGCCTGCTAGGCCGGAGGAGGGGCGGGCGCCTTGGCGCCTTCGCGACGCGGCATTGGGGGAGGCTGTTCTCCGTCGGCCCTCTACCCAGTCACCCTTCGCGCTTGGTCACGCGGACGCCGTCCCTTGACCGCCACCAGGCCATGCCAAGTGGCCCGAGCAGGCCTAGGGGAACCCTGGCCATTGTTAAGACCACGAACGCGCTGAGAGGCCGCTGACGCCTTCAGCCGAACTGGCAGCCGCGGGGGACTGGACTTTAGGCGGCGGCGTCAGAGCCGCGCAGCGACGGCGGGAGTTTTGCAATTGTAAATCGTCCGTCCTCACCGACCCAAGTCCCCAGGCAGAGGGGCTCGTCCACCTCGTGACCTCGGTAAGAACGAGCGGCTCATCGCTGCCCAGCGCGCGCAAACGGCTTCTCAATCGGCGCTTGCGCATTATATGTTCCGATAGATCGGAAGCTTTAAAGCGCATGACACTCGAAAGCGAACTCCTCACCCCCAGCGAAGCGGCCGTGGTCGCGAACGTCACGGTTCGCAACATGAACCGCGCCATCGACGAGGCCATCCTTCCAAAGCGGTTCTTCCAACTGAAGAACGGCGGACGTTGGGTGAAGTCCGATGCCTGCGCCTATGTGCACTTCTACTTCCACACGGCGGGTCGGCTGACGGCGGAAGAGCGCACGCGCGTGATCTATTCCTTCGTCAAGATACCCAAGAGGCCGACCTCGGGGTCCTGGGTGTTCCACGACGACTTCATCACCCTGAACTTCGACCGGTTCGTGGAGGAAACCGCGGCCCGATACGCCAGTCTGCGGCGAGCGCGCGAGCGCGTCGTCGAGGATCCGGAGATTCTCGGCGGCGCGCCGACGCTCAGGGGCACCCGCATTGGCGTCTACGACGTCGCGGCGGCGGTATCGGCGGGTACGTCGAAAGGCCGCCTCCATGCGGCCTATCCGACGCTGAGCGACGACGATTTCGAACTGGCCGCCCTGTACGCGGAGGCCAACCCCGCGCGCGGGCGGCCGAAGCGGCCCGCGAGCGTCGGATCCGGAGTGGAAGCAACGTCGGAACGGACGGTGGCCCGCCGACGCCGGGGATGAAATTCCTGGTCGACGAGTGCCTCAGCGAAGAGCTGGTCAAGCTCGCGCGCGACCGAGGCCACCTCGACGCGTCTCATGTTCGTTGGATCGGCAAGGGCGGCGCAAAGGACTGGGAACTGTTGCCGGTCATCCTCGAGGGCGATTGGGTGTTCGTGACGAAGAACGCCTACGACTTCCGCGGACCGAGCGACGCGCCAGGACGCAAAGGCCAGTACGCCAAGGCGGAGCTGCACGCAGGCCTGGTGTGCCTGAACGGGCCGCCCGCCATGGATCTCGAGCTGCAGCTGGACCTCTTCGACGTCGCCCTGGAGGACCTCGCGCGGGATGGCGACCTGGTCAATCAGGTGCTCGAGGTGACGGCGACGACGTCGACGGCGGCGGAATTCCTGCTCCGTCGCTACCCGCTGCCGCCGACGTAGCTCAGCCCCTGCGATCTCGTCGGCCGGCCGCGGCCCTGAGCTGGGCGCGGCCAAGCTCGGCGAGCTGCTGGTAGAACTGCATGTGCGCATCGAGAACCGTCAACGGATCGACCGCCGCGATGGCCTCGCGCGTATCCTCATCGAGCTCATCGACGGCGCTCGCCTGGACCAGCATCAGCTTGTTCTGCGCGAAGACGTGGGCGAGGTTCGGCTTGCGCAGCACGAAGGCGGCCACGATCGCCTGCACATCGACCCGCAGGATCTCGGAGAACTGCAGCAGCCGTTGGAAGAAGAGGGCTGGCGCGCCGTTCTCGAACTCCTGATAGGTCCGCGTGGAGACACCCATGCGGCGCGCCATCTCGGGCGGCGGCACGTTTCGCATCGTGCGCAGCGGCTTCAGAATCCGCGGGGCGAGTTCGGCGATGCCAAAGAGCTCCGGGTCCTTCGCAACCATAACAATTGTCCTGTCACGAACGCGACTTATCGTGGAGTAAGCGGGCCGCAACCGGTGATCAAGCGTGTCCATCGGCGAGCCGACTCGCCGGAAGAACGGCCGTGCTTCGTCGGCGGAGACTCTGCCGCATTGGTGCGCGTGCGGTGAACTGAGCGCCGCGGCACGCCCACTTGCCGGCGTTCAACAGCGCCGGCGATTCGCAGATCGGCAGAAATCCTGCCGATAGTGCGCAGAGGGTCTTCCGAGTAGTCGTGAAATCATCATGGGCGACTATCTTTTCGGAACATTTATTGCGCGACGCTGATTTCCACCCTCAGTGAGCAACGTGCTGGACTGACCTCATTGAGCGCAGGTCTTCGCATTGCGTCGGGCATCGGCGGGTTGGTGCTCGGCCTTCAGGCCGCGACCCAGTTCGTCGGTTGGACGTTCGCCTGGGCGCCGGCGCTGGGTGCCGGCGCCGTCGTGGGCCCCGACCTCAAGCTCTACCCGCCCTGGCGCGTCCTCACATGGCGTGGGGCGTTCGGCGCCGAAGCGCCCCAGGTCTTCGGCTCCGCGAGCTCGCTCATCCTCCTGGGCGTTGCCGGCGGCCTGGGCTTCGCCATCCTCTGCGAAGGTCAATCGGGCGCGCCCCGGCGTGTCCGCGGATGGGGCGGGATGTCGGATGCGCGCCGCGCCGGCCTCCTCGCCAAGGCCGGCTGCATCGTCGGCCAGCTGGGTGGTCGCCTCCTCGTGACGGCCGATCTTCGGCCGACCCTCGTCACCGGCGGCACCCGCAGCGGAAAGGGCAGGGGCCACGTCGTTCCGAGCCTGCTCAGCTGGTCCGAGAGCGCCATGGTGCACGACCCCAAGGCGGAGCTGTGGGTAGTCACGGCCGGATGGCGCGCCCGCTTCTCCCACGCGCTCCGCTTCAACCCCCGCGACCTGCACTCGGCGCGCTGGAACCCGCTTGCGGAAATCCAGCCCGGCCCGGGCGAGTTGGCGCAGGTCCAGCGGCTGGCGTCGATCCTCTCCGATCCAGGCGGGGTTCGGGACGACGAGGCGATCTGGGACAAGTCCGCCTCGGAGATCCTCGAGGCGGTGATCCTCCACGTGCTCTACACCGCGCCCGACGCCGACAAGACACTGCTGAAGGTCCGGGAACTGCTTGCCGACCTGGATGAGGCGGCGGAGGCGATGCTGCGCGCGCAGCACGTCGCAGGCGCCGACGGCGAGCCCGTCACCCATCCCTTCATCCGCACAGCCGTGAAAGGCTACGCCGCCATGCACGACCGCTTCCGCACGTCGGTGCAGGGCACCGCACGCTCGTACCTGAAGTGGCTCGCAGGCGAAGACCTCGAGCGGGCGCTCAGCACGTCGGACTTCCGGGTGGGCGACCTGATGTGCGCAGCCGCGCCGGTGAGCCTCTACGTGCAGGTCGCCCCGGCCGACGCCTCAGCCCTGAAACCGCTGGTGCGGCTGCTGTTCTACGCGGCCGCCCAGTCGCTCACCACGCACGAGCACACGGACGCTACGGGCCGGCCCAAGCGCCACAAGCTCCTCATGGTCATGGATGAGTTCCCGCTGCTGGGGCGGGTCGAGTTCTTCGAGAAGAGCCTGCGGCTGATGAGCGGCTATGGCCTGAAGACCATGTTCGTGGCCCAGAGCCTGAACGACATCGTCGAGACCTACGGGCCCCACAACACCATCCTCGACAACTGCTTCGTCTACACCGCCTTCGCCGCCCTCGATCCGATGACGCAGGACAAGGTCTCGCGCCTCACGGGCACGGTCGCCGAGGTGCGCGCGAGCCGCAGCGGCCCGGCCGGCCTAGGCGCAGGACGCAGCACCGTGACCCGCTCCGACGTCGAGCGTCCGCTGCTGGAGCCGGGCGAGATCCGCGCGCTGAGCGACGGCGAGCAGCTGGTGTTCGTGGCCGGCCACAAGCCGTTGCGCACGCGCAAGGTCCGCTACGACGAACGCGAGCCGTTCCGCGGCCGCGCCGCGCTCGCCGCGCCCGACGGCGCGATCGACAGTCCCGGACCGGTCACGCATCCCTGGGCAGGCCGTCGCGCACTCGGCGAAGATCCCGCTGCCGTCCTGCCGCGGTTCAAGGAAGCCGTCGCGGCGATGGACGACAAGAAGGCCGCCGCGCGCGTGGCCGAGATCTACCAGCGCGCCGCCGAGGACCTCGCCGCCCAGGACGCCGTCCTTGATCATCTGCAAGGAGGCCGACGTGGCCAGAGCTGACGACAAGCCCACCCCCCGGGTGCAGGTCTACTTCGAGAACCCGAAGACGGAATTGGCCCTGCGGCGCGAGGCGCGCGCCAACAGGGTGACCCTGAGCCGCGCAGCGGAACAGGCGATCGCCCGCGGGCTGCAACGCCGGCCGGCGGCCGATCCGGAAGACCGCGTGCTGGCGCTGGACCGCGCGCTCCGCGACCACATGCGCGCGACCGCCCGCGACATCACCATCGTCCAGGAGCTGCTTGTGGAGTTCGCGCGCGCCTTCTTCGCGCGCCTGCCGGACACGGCCGCCGACCAGGATCCGCTGCTGCGCGCTGCGGTCGAGGCGCGGATCGAACGGCTGCTGGACGCCGCCGCGTCGCGGATCGCCGCCGGCGCCACGGCGCGTGGAGACGTATCCGCGGAGAGCGAACCGCGCACGTTCGTGGCGGCCGCGGAATGACCGCCGAGGCGCTCGCGCAATCGCGCAAGCGGGCCGCGCTCGACCACGCGCTGGGCGCTTTGGTGCTTGAGGCGCTGGCCGAGCCCGCGGTCGTCGAAGTCCTCGCCAACCCTGACGGCCGGATCGTGGTCGACCGGCTGGGGGCCGGACGTGCGGAGGCCGGCGAGGGGCTGTCGGCGCAGGCCCGAGAGAGGGTCATCCGCCTGGTGGCGGACTACGTCGACGAACCGATCACGCGGGAGAACCCGCGCCTCTCCGGCGTGCTGCCTACCGGCGAGCGGTTCCAGGGCTTCCTGCCGCCGGTCTGCGCCCAGCCCGCCTTCTCGATCCGCAAGCGGCCGGCGGTCATCTGGTCGCTGACCCGCTACGTCGAGTCCGGCATCCTCGCCGAGGCGCACGCGGACATCCTGCGCCGGGCGGTCTCAGAGCGCCGCAACATCCTGATCTCGGGCGGCGCGGGGTCCGGCAAGACCACACTCGCCAACGCCGTCCTCGCCGAGCCACAGTTCGCGCAGGACCGCGTGTTCCTGATCGAGGATACGCCGGAGCTGCAGTGCTCGGCCTGGGATCTCGTGGCGGTCCTCACCCGCCGCCATCCGCGGCCGATCACCGTGGCCGACCTCGTCCGCGACGCTCTGCGCATGCGGCCGGATCGGATCGTCGTCGGCGAGATGCGCGACGGGGCTGCGGCGATGGAGACGCTGAAGGCCTGGAACACCGGCCATCCGGGCGGCGTCTCGACCCTCCATGCCAACTCGGCGCGCGAGGCGCTCATCCGGCTCGAGGACCTGTTGCAGGAGGTGGTCAACCGCGTGTCGCCCCGCATGATCGCGCAGGCCGTCGACGTCATCGTCCACATCGCCCGCACCGCGCGGGGACGCCGCGTCGAGGCGGTGCTGGAGCTGAAGGGCCTGGACGCGGGCGGCTATGTGCTTTGCGGCGACACGGCGTCCGCGTGACGGCGGGGTGTCGATGTCGCGCCGGCCAATATCCGCAATGTCTGACTCCTCCGATTTGCCGCCTGCGACGACGACTTATCGACGACGTGCTGATGAGTTGTGGCGACGTGCGCGGAAGTTACTGATGACGTGCCGACACGTTGTTGAAAACGCTAAGATAAAATTGCTAACAACCCTGTTGACAACCAGAATCAACGAGCGTTTGGATTGCAACCAGAGCGCGACAGCGCGCTAAGGATTGCACGAATGCGCAAGCTATTCTCACGCGGCCTTTGGGCCGCGACGGCGACTTTCGGCCTGGCGGTCGCGGGTCCGGCCTTGGCCGGCGGGGCCGGAATGCCCTGGGAAGGCCCCCTTCAACAGATCGTCGAGTCCGTCACGGGCCCGGTGGTGCAGGCGGCAGCGGTGGTGGCCGTGGTCATCTTCGGGGCCGGCATCGCCATGAGCGAGAGCGGGTCGGGCATGCGCCGCGGCCTGGGCATCCTGTTCGGCCTCTCCATCGCCTTCGCCGCGTCCACCTTCTTCCTCGACTTCTTCGGCTTCGCCGGCGGCGCGGAGATCGCATGATGAGCGAGCGTCTCCATCGCGAAGGCTGGGACATGCCGGTGGCGCAGGGCCTCGCCGAGCCGGTGCTGCTGGCCGGCATGCCGCGCGACTACGCGATCGTCATGGGCACGGTCGCCCTGGTGCTTGGGCTGGCGCTGCGCATCTGGTGGCTGGGCCTGCTGTGGTGGGCAGTGGCCCATGCACTCGGCCTCTACGTCGCCCGCGCCGACAAGCGCTTCTTCGATGTCCTGCGCCGCCACCTCGGCCGCGCCGGCCACCTGGACGCGTGAGGCGGTCATGCGCTTTCTCGCCGAAGCCCGCCGCCGACCGGCCAGCCTCGCGGACCACCTGCCTTGGGCGGCCCTGGTGGCGCCCGGCGTCGTCCTCAACAAGGACGGCTCCTTCCTGACCGCGATGCGCTTCCGCGGCCCCGACCTGGAGTCCTCCACCGAAGACGAGCTCATGGCGGTCCGGGCGCGCCTGAACAATGCGCTGAGGCGGTTGGGCACCGGCTGGTGCCTCCATGTCGAGGCCCGCCGGCGTCCCGCCGATCCCTATCCGTCGGCCGAGCCCCAAGGTCCCGCCGCCATGCTGCTCGACGCCGAGCGGCGCGCGGCCTTCGAGACGGCTGAGCCCGCGTTCGAGACCGACTTCCGCCTCAGCCTCACCTGGCTGCCCCCGGCCGACGAGACGCGGCGCTTAGAGCGCGTGATGTTCGACGGCCTGGCGCGGGCCGGTCGGGACTGGCGCGCGACCCTGGAGACGTTCCAGCGCGAAGCCGACTCCATCCTCGATCTGGTCTCCGACACCCTGCCGCAGGCCGAGCGGCTGGGGGACGCCGCGCTCCTGACGTGGTTGCACGGCTGCGCATCGACCCGCCCACATCTCATCGATCCCGACGCGACGCCCGCCTTCCTGGACGCGACGCTTGCCGACGAGGCCCTGACCGGCGGGATCGCCCCGCGCCTCGGCGCCCACTGGCTGAAGGTGGTGTCGGTCCGCAGCCTGCCGGCCGCCACCCGGCCCGGACTTCTCGACGCCCTGTCGTCGCTGCCCTTCGCGTACCGTTGGACAGCCCGCTGGATCGCCCTCGACAAGGCGGACGGGGAGCGGGAGATCACCCGCCTCCGCAAGCGCTGGTTCGCCAAGCGCAAAGGCGTGGGTGTCCTCCTGCGGGAAGCGATCACGAAGGAGGAGGTCCCGCTCCTCGACACCGATGCGGCCGGAAAGACCGAGGAGTGCGACGGAGCGCTGGCGGCGCTCGGCGGAGAGGCCTGCGCTTTCGGCTACCTCACCCTGACGGTGACGGTCCTCGATCCCGACGCCGAGCGGGCCGCCGATAAGGCCCGCGCCGTGGAGATGGCGCTGAACGCCCAGGGCCTGGTGGCGCGCACCGAAGACCTCAACGCGGTCGAAGCCTGGCTGGGCGCTCTGCCGGGAGAGCCCTACGCGGATGTGCGCCGACCGCTGGTCAGCACCCTCAACCTCGCCGACCTGCTGCCGGTCTCGGCGGTCTGGGCCGGACCGGCGGAGGACGCCTGCCTGGACGGACCGCCCCTGGCGGTGGCGCGCACGACGGGGTCCACACCGTTCCGCCTCGTGCTGCACGTCGGCGACGTCGGCCACGCGATGGTCGTGGGGCCGACGGGAGCGGGGAAGAGCGCCTTCCTCTCCTTCCTGGCCCTGCAGTGGTTCCGCTATCTGGACGCCCGCGTCGTGTTCCTCGACAAGGGCCGCAGCGCCCGGGCGGCTACCCTTGCGGCTGGCGGCGCCTGGCGCGCACTCGAGCCCGGCGCCGACATCGCGCTGCAGCCCCTGGCGCGGGTCGACGATCCGGCCGAGCGGGCCTGGGCGGCCGAATGGATCGAGAGCGCGGCCACGAAGGCCGGCGTCGAGGTCACGCCGCGATGCCGGGAGGAGATCTGGGGGGCGCTCAAGACCCTCGCCGACGCTCCGATAGAACAACGTTCAATGACCGTGTTCTGCGCGTTGGTGCAGGACAGGGCCGTCGCCGCGGCGCTCGAACCGCTCACCCTGAACGGGCCGCACGGCAGCCTGCTCGACGGCGCCGGCGCCGCCCTGCTCGAGACCCGGTTCGACACCTTCGAGCTCGAGACCCTGATGGCGACACCGACCGCGCTCGGGCCCGTTCTCGGTGCGCTCTTCCACGAGCTCGAGCGGGGGTTCGACGGGCGGCCAACCCTGCTGGTGCTGGACGAAGCCTGGCTGTTCCTGGACGACACCGCGTTCGCCGCCAAGATCCGTGAGTGGCTGAAGACGCTGCGCAAGAAGCGCGTCGCGGTCGTCTTCGCCACCCAGTCGCTGGAGGACGTGGCGGCCTCCTCGATCGCGGCCAGCCTCATCGAGTCCTGCCCCACACAGGTCTTCCTGCCGAACCCGCGCGCGCTGGAGCCGGCGTCTGCGCCGCTCTACCAGGGCTTCGGCCTCAACCGCCGCCAGCTCGAGCTCATCGCGTTCGCGACGCCGAAGCGCGCCTACTACTGGCGCCAGCCCCAGGGCCGTCGGCTGTTCGACCTCAAGCTCAGCGGGATCGCGCTGGCGCTCTGCGGCGCGTCCTCGCCCGACGACCAGACCCTCATCGACCAAGTCCTCGCCCGCACCGGACCGGAGGGGTTCGTGCGCGGCTTCCTCGCAGCCAAGGGGTTCTCCCATGTGGACACGCTGTTCGACGCCCTCATCGAGCCGCCGCTCGCGGCGGAATAGCCTGCTGGCGGCGCTTGCGCCGCTCGTGCTGGGCCTGGCGGCCTGCTCGGACCCCAAGCCGGCGCAGGCGCAACAGGTGGTCTTCGATCCGAAGAACCACCTGGAGAACGCGCTGCAGGCGGCGCGCCAGCTGGAAAGCCTGGCCAACGAGGCCCGCAGCCTCGCCAACCAGGCCCGCGAGCTTGCGAAGTCGCCGTACAGCCACCTCACGGAGACCTCGGAGACCCTGCGCGACATCGGCGAGTTGGCGCGCTCGGTGCGCGGCATCGCGAGCGACGTGAAAGGCCTGCAGGACGACTTCGAAAAGATCTACCCCACCGCCGTCGACGGACTCGACCCGAAGACCGCGCTGGAGCAGGCGACCCGGCGCAACACCCAGGCCCGCGAGACGGCGCAGGATCTGGCGCGCACCGCCGCCGAGCTCGAGCGCCTCAGCCGCGGCCGAACCGGCCGCCTGCGGGGAGCGCTGAACGCCAGCCAGGGCGCCGACGGCCAGACCGCCGCGATCCAGTCCTCGACCCAGGTCCTGGCTGTGCTCGCCGAGGACCTGGGCTCGATGCGGACGCTGCTCATGGCGCAGTCGCGGCTGCTGGCCGCCGAGAGCGCGCGGCGCGCCGCCGATCGGGCGGCCGGGGTCGAAGCCCGGCGGCAGTTCTGGGATCGGCAGGGGACCACACCCGCCAATCCCGACTTCGATCCTTACAGCCCGCGCCGCTGAGACGCATCATGGCCACCGCCAGCATGCAGACGCCCAACGACCTCATGGTGGTGTTCTCCAACACCATCTCGGCCGGCTTTGCGGCGCTCCAGGGACCGGTCAACGGGGTGTTCGGCCTGATGATCGCCCTCGTGGTCGCGCTCACGGGGATCCAGTGGGCGCTGTCGTCCAATCGCGAAGTCCTGGCGAACGGCTTCGGCAAGGTCCTTCTGATCGGGGCCTTCGCCTACCTGATCAACGACTGGGAGCGGCTGAGCCTGGTCGTCCAGGCCGGCTTCGTGGACCTCGGCCTCACCGCCGGCGGCGGCAGCCTCTCGCGCGCCGACTTCCTGAATCCAGGGGCCATCCTCCAGCAAGGCTGGGAGATCGTGAAAGCCCTAGGTGAAACGCCGGCTTTCGGCGAGCGCTCCCTCGACGTGGTCGGCGCGATCACCGACGCCCTCATCCTCGGCCTGGCGATGATCGGCATCATGCTCGCCTTCGCGGTGCTGGCGCTGCAGATCATCGTGACCCTGCTCGAGTTCAAGATCGTCACCCTCGGCGGCTTCGTCCTGCTGCCCTTCGGGATCTGGTCGAAATCCTCATTCCTGGCCGAGCGTCCGCTGGGGTTCGTCGTGTCGTCCGGCCTCAAGGTCCTGGCCCTGGCCATCGTGGTCTCGGGCGCCCGCTCGGTGTTCGACCAGCTGCAGCCGTCCGGCAATCCGGACCTCTACGAGGCGCTGGCGATCCTGGCCGCCGCGCTGCTGCTGGCGATGCTGGCCCTCTTCATCCCCAACCTGGCCTCGGCGCTGGTGACGGGCGGTCCGGCTCTTGGCGCGGGGTCCGCAGTCGCCGGCGCCCTGGCCGTCGGCGGCGCCGCCACCGCCGCCGTCGCCGGCGCGGTGGGCCTTGGC
>FWWL01007597.1_pt1 | contig 14626 bp, 13 predicted proteins | sample 2228331 | NCBI WGS metagenome assembly FWWL01 (sample SAMEA103939775, study PRJEB20133) | metagenome
TGGCCTTACATCTTTTTGATCTTCAATTGTGTATGCCCTGACAATGGGAGGATCTGAATTAAGCCCCACGATTATATAAATAACAGGATAAAATGCAAGCTTGATATCCTTCATGGATGGATAAGGTTCAGTTCCTGTATGGGAATGAAAAATGGCAAGCATCTTGAGATTCTTTTCCCTTAGATCCTTCATCACCTTGAATTGCTCCTTTGGATCCATCATATAACTCACAGGTGATCTTTCTATATTCTCCATCTTATATATGATGGATACCGTGTCATCACTGCCAGCCAGTATTCCACACGCCTCTTCAGGGTAGACCACCTTACAGTGGGAGATCATCTCATTGAATATATCCTGAGGAATGATAATAATCTTATCTGATTGCGCAGTATCCTTCACTATAATCAACGAGTTCGGTTATGGTCGGTTTCTCGCCGCATACAGGACAGAGAGGATTTCTTCTAATCTTCACCTTCCTGAATTCTGCCTTGAGGGCGTTATAAATCAGTAATTCATTCTTCAGGATATGTCCCTTTCCGAGAATGAGTTTTATCACCTCTGTTGCCTGGAGTGCACCAACGATCCCTGGAAGGACACCAAGCACGCCAGCCTCCTGACAGGAAGGCACAAGACCTGGAGGAGGTGGCTCTTCAAAAAGGCATCTGTAACAATGCCCTTCACCTGGTAAGATTGTTGTCACCTGACCCTCGAATCTGAGGATTGCACCACTTACAAGAGGCTTTTTTAACATCACACATGCATCATTCACGAGGTAACGGGTGGGAAAATTATCGCTTCCATCCACAACGATGTCATAATCCTTTATAAGGTCAAGTATGTTATCCTTTGTGATCCTTTCCTTTATTGCTATAATCTTTACATCAGGATTCAACGCCTCGAATGTCTTTTTTGCTGACTCAACCTTCGGCATCCCAAGGGTATGGACACTGTGGGCTATCTGCCTCTGGAGATTACTGAGTTCGACATTATCATTATCTATGATGCCTATTGTGCCTATACCCGCTGCTGTAAGATAAAAACCAACAGGACACCCGAGCCCTCCTGCTCCCACAATAAAGACCTTTGAATTAAGGAGTCTCTTCTGACCCTTGCCGCCAACCTCCGGTAATATTATATGTCTTGAATATCTCTGCAGCTGTTCCTCAGTAAAATCCATTCAGTCCTTCTCCTTTCTCACAAGGATTATCCATTCTTTATCGTTTATCTTTTCGACCTTTAAGACCTTATGTCCATGGTCTTCCATGGACTTCGGAATACTCCTTGAAGCCTCCTCATAATCGAGCAGTATCTCCAGAACCTCACCAACCTCCATATCCTCGATCGCTATCTTTGACTTCACAAATGTATAAGGACAGATAAGTCCCCTTATATCTATTTTTCTGTCTGGTACCATGTTACCTCCAGAAATTATTTTATAATATCTTCTTCCTTTCCTTCAACTCTCAGGATAAAACTCCTGTCTGAAACAACAGGCAGTCTATCGATGATATCGATAGCATTCCTCACATCATTTTCAGTGGCTGTATGGGTGAGTATAACGAGGGGGACAGATCCACCGCTTCTTCTTCCCTTCTGAATAACAGATGCTATGCTTATATTATTTTCACCGAGAACGCCCGATATCTTTGAAAGAACACCGGGCCTGTCTATTGCTGTAAACCTGAAATAATACATACTCTTCACCTCACCCATATCCATTATCCTGAAATCATTATATCCATAAAATTCACTGTACCTGATATTACCCGAGACAATCTTTTTACTTATGTCCACTATATCACTCACAACAGCGGTTCCTGTGGGCATATCACCAGCTCCTCTTCCATAATACATGGATGGACCGAGAGACTCTCCTTCGACATATATTGCATTGAAGACCCCGTCAACCTGAGAAATGAGGTGATTCAGAGGAACCATGGTTGGATGAACCCTCAATTCTATTTCGTGATTGTTTATCTTTGTTATCGCAAGGAGTTTTATCTTGAATCCGAGTTCCGAGGCAAATTCTATATCCATCGGTGTAATTCCCGTAATACCCTCCCTGTAGATCTTTCTGTACGAAAATGGAATGCCAAATGCAAGTGTCGAGAGTATTGAAAGTTTATGGGCTGCGTCTACACCATTTACATCGAGTGATGGATCTGCCTCTGCATAACCTTTCCTTTGTGCATCCAAGAGGGCATCATTAAATGGGATCTTTTCCTCCGTCATCTTTGTGAGTATATAATTTGATGTCCCATTTATAATTCCATATATAGAAACTATCCTGTCTCCGACGAGACCCTCCTTTATGACCCTGATGATTGGTATCCCACCAGCCACTGATGCCTCGAACCCCAGAACAACATTATTCCTTCTCGCCTCCTCGAATATCTCATCTCCCTCTTCAGCAAGAAGTGCCTTGTTTGCAGTGACCACATGTTTTTTATTCTTTAAAGCACGGATGATAAATTCCTTTGCGGTTTTAATACCACCTATTAACTCCACGATGATATCTATTTCAGGGTCATCTATAACCGATAGTGCATTATCTGTAAGAATACCCTCAGGAAGGCTCACCCCTCTGTCCCTCTTTAAATCGATATCAGCAATCCTTTTTATATTTATATCTATGCCCGTACGCTTCTTTATAAGTTCTCTGTTTTTGAGGAGTATCTTTACAGTTCCTGAACCAACAGTACCAAAACCGAGTATCCCCACATTTATAGCCATATCATCCTCTCGTCAATGCCCTCTTTATTCCCCTGACAGCCTGTCTTATCCTGTGTTCATTTTCAACCAGGGCAAACCTTACATAACCTTCTCCACCCTCCCCAAATCCTATACCTGGTGATACAGCAACCTTCGCTTCTCTGAGAAGAAACTTTGAAAATTCAAGAGAACCCATCTTTCTGAACGGCTCAGGTATCTGTGCCCATACGAACATCGTTGCCCTCGGAGGCTCAACATACCAGCCTGCCTTCTGTAGACCACTTATAAGTACATTTCTTCTCGATTCATATGTTCTCCTTATCTCCTCAACACAGTCCTGATTTCCTCTCAGTGCAACTATCGATGCTATCTGTATTGGCTGAAACATTCCGTAGTCAAGATAACTCTTTATTCTTGTGAGTATTCCCACAATCTCCCTGTTACCCACGCAAAAACCGACTCTCCAGCCAGCCATGGAATAACTCTTTGTCATTGAGAAAAATTCCACACATACATCCTTTGCTCCAGGAACCTCGAGTATGCTTGGTGCCCTGTATCCATCAAAAACAAGATCTGCATAAGCAAAATCATGGATTACTATCAATCTATTTTCCTTTGCAAAATCAACAATCTTTTTAAATAATGTCAATCCATCGACGACCATGGTGGTTGGATTATGCGGGAAATTTATTATCAGGAGTTTAGGTCTTGGCCATGATGTTTTATATGCCTTCTCTATCTCTGCAAAAAAATCGACTCCATAACCTATGGGCACACTCCTTACCTCTCCACCCGCTATGATAACGCTATATGGATGTATCGGATACGCAGGTGTTGGAGTGATGGCAACATCTCCTGGTTCTATAAGCGCAAGGGCAAGATGCGAGAGCCCTTCTTTTGAGCCTATGGTCACGACGGCTTCTGTTTCAGGATCGAGATCAACATTGAATCTTCTCTTATACCATTCACATATAGCCATCCTGAGCTGGGTGATGCCTCTCGATGCAGAATATCTGTGATTTTTTGGATTTCTCGCTGCCTCGCAGAGTTTCTCCACAATATGCGGAGGAGTTGGCATATCAGGATTTCCCATACCAAGGTCTATAATATCCTCTCCCTGTCTCCTTGCCTGCATCTTGAGATTATTCACCTCTGCAAATACATATGGAGGCAATCTATTAATCCTGCTTGATATACCCGAATGTTCAGATGGTTTCTTCATTTTTTATACTCCTCTCATAAATTAATCCTGCATCCATCGAACTCCTCACAAGCGGACCTGAAGATACATACCTGAATCCCATCTCCAGAGCAATTATGCGCAACCTTTCGAATATCTCTGGAGAAATATATTCTACTACAGGCAGATTCTTTTTTGCAGGTCTCAGATACTGTCCTATCGTAACTACATCACAACCACTCAGCCTCAGATCTGTCAGGGTTTCTATAACCTCCTTCATGGTCTCTCCGAGCCCGAGCATAAGACCTGACTTGGTCAGAATATCAGGCTTTATCTCCTTTGCGAGTCTCAATACATCAAGTGAGCGTTCATATTGTGCCTGGGGTCTGACCTTTGGATAAAGGGATGGTACTGTCTCTATATTATGATTAAAGACATCTGGTAACTCATTAATAACCAGTTTTATAAGTTCTCTTTCACCCTGAAAATCAGGGACTAAAACCTCCACACTTACCTGAGGAATATTGTCCTTCAATGTTCTTACTACCCTCGCAAAATGTGATGCACCTTTATCCTCAAGGTCATCCCTTGTTACAGATGTTATAACAACATGTCTTAGACTCATCTCCCTGACAGCATAAAGTATCCTCATGGGTTCATCCTCATCAACAGGAAAAGGAGTATCAGTATTATTAACCGAGCAGAAGCCACACTTTCTCGTGCATACCCTGCCAAGTATCATGAATGTCGCTCTTTTTTTTGAGAAACAGAGGGCTCTATTAGGACACCTTGCCTCCTCACACACAGTATTGAGTCTGAGTCTCCTCAATACCCTTACTGTATTATGCCCGAGAGAAAATCTTTCTGTCTTTATCCATTCCGGTATATGCATAAAATTAAGAGATTTTAACATATATAGTGTGAAAATACACATCGATGCGTATTTTCACACACACCCCTCTGACAAACTCAATGTCATAGAAAATATAATATATTGATTTTTTTATTAAAAATCAATATGCTTTAATTAGAACAGACTCCTGTTTGATACATTGATCTACAGAAAATTGTGGCATGAAGTTTGCTTTAAAAGGGCTGGCCATGATATCAAGGATCAGACTTTTATCTTTAATAACAATAACAGTCTCGATCATAATCATTCTTAACAATTATCTTTTATACAAATTTTTACCGGAGGTTTCTGATGCTGAAAGGTTTTCAGGGCTTCTATCCACAGGCACCTTAATATTTATTACTCTTTTAATATATATCATACTTTCGAGGACCATTGATAGACCTTTAAGGAAGATTCGTTCGAACCTCGAAAAAATAAAAGATGAAATAGGATACCAGATTCCTGATGCTTCAGAACTCGACTTAGAGACCACCTTACTCCTGTCTGAAAGAACTGTCGATAGATTATCATTACTCTCAGAAAGATGCAGGAAACAGGAGAAAATTATTAATGAGTTTAAGTCAAAACTCTTATATATAACCCGTCTTGAAGAACAGTTAAGGGATCTTTCCCATAAAGTTAATGAACTCGAATTTACCAATAAAGCACTAACATTTCTGAACAGGGAGCTTAAAGAGACCAACTCAAGTCTGAAAAATCAGGTGGATATTCTGAGAAAAATTAATATATTTGAGAATAATATCTCTGATCTTGATCTCGAGGAAAAGATAAAATATACACTGAAATTTATATCTGAAACGATAGAAGCACAGAAGGGATACATATACATTAAATCAGACCACGAGTTGAAATATATATTCACACCTGGCCTCGGTATTGAACCTGCAGAGGAATTCCCTGACCAGATACACCATCTTTCTGAAAAAATTATTGAAGAGGATGGTCATTTTACCAGAATGATCAATTCCTCATATTTTACAGGATTACCTCTTAAACTGAATAACAGGACAGATGGAGCTCTGATAATAGAAACAAATCAGTACCTGAGTGAGGATGAGGCAAAGATACTCACCACCTTCATTGATTCAGCCATGACATCAATAGAGTATACACTAAAAATGGAAATGATAGAGACTTTCTTTATCAAATCAATGGAAAGACTTATTTTAAATTACCACGGCAAGAATGGTATTTATAACCATGAGAGGATTGATAGATTGAAAGTTATTGCTTCAATATTTGGCAGATTCTTGAATCTGAGCAAAAAGGATATTCAGAGTATTGAAAGGGCAATAGTATTGTGTGATGCAGGAAAATTAAAGATAGATAATCATATACTGAATAAAAAAGGTCCCCTCACAGAAAAGGAATTTTCCATTATAAAGATGCATCCCTTAATATCCGTGGAATTACTTGGTAACTCGGGTATTTTAAACGATGTAAGGAGGATAATACTTCATCATCATGAACATTATAACGGCAGTGGGTATCCCCAGGGGATTTCTGGTGAGGAGATCGTCAGAGGGGCAAGGATACTCAAGATAATAGATGCATTTGATGCAATGATGTCAGAACGTCCCTATAGAAGGTCTCTTACATTCGACGAAACTCTGTATGAGTTAAAGAGACAATCAGGTAAACAATTTGACCCATTTATTGTTGAATCATTTCTCAAACTATTAAATGAAAAAGCGCCTCTGTTCAGAACCCTTGGTTATAATATGTAAGCTATCTTAATGATTCTCCAATCTGGAAGAATCAGAGGCACGGAGTTAAACTGTTCCACACCTTTACCATAAGATATGGGAGCGTATTATTAAAGGTAATATCACATTTTCAGTTATATCCTGTTGTATCACCTTACAATGAAATCACATATTTTTTAATAATTTCAAAGTGATATGTCATTCTAATCTTATAACCAACTACAATATTTCAAAATATCAACATCAGCCAGGGATGAAGGGGTTGACATAGATGACATGAATATTTTATGCTATCGGTAAACGGTTGCCGTTTGACATATTTAATTTTAAGGAGGAAAGAATGACCCCAAAAGATGTAATCAAGATGGCACAGGAGAATAAGGCAGTAATGGTAAACTTCAAGTTCCTCGACTTTTTTGGAATCTGGCAGCACTTTGCTGTACCCATTTCAGAATTAAGGGAAGAGATTTTCGAAGAAGGTCTCGGATTTGATGGCTCATCAATAAGGGGATGGCAGGCAATACATACATCCGACATGCTTGTACTGCCTGATCCTGATACAGCATTTATGGATCCATTCATGGAATATCCCACAATAAGCCTCATATGTAATGTAATCGATCCTATTACCAGGGAATTCTATACAAGGGATCCACGATATATTGCCCAGAAGGCTGAGGCGTACATGAAATCAACAGGGATTGCAGATACTGCGTATTTTGGACCAGAGGCTGAATTCTTCATATTTGATGACATAAGATTTGACCAGACCTCTAATAGCGGTTATTATTTCATTGACTCTTCTGAAGGAATATGGAATTCAGGTCGTGATGAAAAACCGAATCTCGGATACAAACCAAGGTACAAGGAAGGTTACTTTCCTGTACCACCAACAGATAGCCTGGTGAATCTGAGAACAGAGATGGTTATGGAGATGATAAAGGTTGGTATATATGTAGAAAGGGAGCATCACGAGGTTGCAACAGCAGGACAGGCAGAGATAGATATGAGATTTGATTCTCTTGTAAGAATGGGCGATAAACTCATGCTTTTTAAATATATAATCAAAAATGTTGCAAAGAGGCATAACAAGACCGTTACATTCATGCCAAAACCTATCTTTGGCGATAATGGTTCAGGTATGCACACCCATCAAAGTCTATGGAAAAATGGCAAACCCCTCTTTGCGGGTAATGAATATGCGGGTCTCAGCGAACTTGCACTGTATTATATTGGTGGTATCTTAAAACACGCAAAATCTCTCGCTGCATTCACCAATCCAACAACGAATTCATACAAGAGACTGACTCCTGGCTTTGAGGCACCCGTAAACCTCGCCTATTCTGCAAGAAACAGGTCCGCAGCCATAAGAATACCAACCTACTCTCCAAGTCCAAAGGCAAAAAGATGTGAGGTCAGATTTCCTGATCCGTCATGCAACGGTTATCTCGCATTCGCAGCAATGCTTATGGCTGGTCTCGATGGAATACAGAATAAGATTCACCCTGGTGAGCCCCTTGATAAGGATATATACGAACTCGGTCCTGAAGAACTCGCAAATGTTCCAACGATGCCAGGAAGCCTTGAAGAGGCACTCAAACATCTTGAAGAAGACCATGACTATCTTTTGAAGGGCAATGTATTTACAGAGGATGTTATAGAGACATGGATAAATTATAAGAGAACAAAAGAGATAGATATGATCAGATTGAGACCACATCCATACGAATTCTACCTCTATTATGATATCTGAAAAATCCATGGACAGGAGAGGAGGATTCAGATTGCCTCCTCTCCCCTCTCTCCTGTCCTGATTCTTATAACATCCTGGAGATCATATATAAATATCTTCCCGTCTCCTACTTCACCTGTCCTGGCTGATTCAATAATAACCCTTACCACCTCATCAACCTTATCATCAGGTACAGCAACCTCTATCTTTACCTTGGGGATAAATCTCACCTCGAGACTCACGCCCCTGTAGACCTCCACATGCCCTTTCTGTCTGCCAAATCCCTTAACCTCTGTCACGGTCATACCCTTTATCCCTGCCTTCGAAAGGGCATCCTTTACACTATCAAGTTTCAGGTGTTTTATGATTGCCACAACCATCTTCATCTCAGAACCTCCCTTATAGGTTATACTAATAATAATAAACCAAATCAATGGAAACTACAATAAGAAATATATCATCGCTCACTCCTGATCCAGAAAGATCTGAGAGGAATCTCATATCTTTATTCGAAATTGCTCCTTTCCTCGTGGATAAACTTGGGGAAGACTTAACAAAGATAGCTCTCCTTTTTTCGTACAGTCAGTTTCTCGCTGATTATTGTATTCGCAATCCCGGAACTCTTCATGAAGAACTTACCAGTATCTCAAAGCCGTTAACAAAAAAAGAGGTCGTGGACTCAATAGTTTTAGAACCTTTAAAAGAAAAAAAGGAGATTCTGAAATTTTTGAGAAATATAAGAAACAGATTTTACCTGAGACTCACATTGAGAAACATAACAGGTATTACAGATACAGAAGAGAGTATGCAAGAATTAAGTAACCTTGCAGAAGCCCTTACAGATACTGCTCTAAGATTTGCCTTATTTTTGACAAGAGAAAGATATGGAGATATTAAAGGTGATTTTTCTATTGTGGCACTCGGTAAACTCGGGGCTTCTGAACTCAATTACAGTTCAGATATAGACATAATCTCTTTCTATGATGCAGATGACACCTATTCCTCTGGCATACTCACACCATCAGGAGTACACATAAACAGGATTCATAGTCATGAATATTTCTGCAGATTGATGGAACTTTTAGTCTCTCTTCTTTCCACCAGAACCGAGGATGGAATAGTCTACAGGGTGGACCTTCGTCTGAGACCAAACGGAGAGAAGGGAGATATTACATTACCATTGAACGCATGTCTATCATATTATGAATCGTGGGGCAAGACATGGGAAAGGATGGCACTTATAAGGGCAAGACCAATTGCAGGTAGCGAATCCCTTGGTAAAAAATTCATGTATGCAATAGAACCATTTGTATGGAAGAAAACAATCGATTATTCTGATATTGAGGAGATAAAGAATCTCAAAAAAAAGATAGACTCCATCTCAGATATAAATGATATAAAAAGGGGATTCGGGGGCATCAGGGAAATAGAGTTCTTCGTCCATACACTCCAGCTCCTGCATGGTGGTGAAAACATAAAAATGAGATCGCAGAGATTAAGAGATGCGATAAACTATATTGCCCAGGAATCTATTATCTCAATGGAAGACCATGATACCCTGCTCAACTCATATCTCTTCCTGAGAAGAGTCGAAAACATATTACAGATGAAGGATGATCTCCAGATCCATTCACTACCATCAGATCAAAAAGAGATTGATATACTATCCAGAAAGATGGGTTATACCGATTCAAGAGAATTCCTGTCATCTCTGAAGGTGAAGAGACTTAAGGTCAAAGATATGTATAATTCCCTTCTCGGTGATGGAGAGACTCAATATGGGGAGATGTGGATATTCGACGAGGAACTGACAGATTCTGCGATCAGAGAGTATTTAAGATACAGGAACTTCATCGATATCGAAAAAAGTCTGAAAAATTTAAAGATACTTGTTGAACATATAACCTATAAAAGGACATTGAGGGAGAGAAATCTTTTAAGAAATGTTATTCCATATTTTATAGATCGCATATCTGGATCTGTAAACAGGGATGGTGGACTCACATCATTTGTATCATTTATCGAAAAGATCGGTAATTATGAATCATATCTTGATCTACTTTCAAAAAGAAAGGATACGATGAATGCCATTGCCGACACATTCTGTTACAGTTCATACCTCACAGAGATGCTCCTCACTCTTGAAAATCTTGAGGGCATATTTGAATATCCTGATATCAGGGTAGACTACGCATCATTGAGAAAAAATATCATACACATGCTATTAAACTCGAGAGACCCGATGAATCTTTTAAGAGAAAATAAGAATACCGAAGAATTAAAATGCGGTCTTTTGTTCATAAGCAAGATAATTGATATCTATAAATTAACGAATATGCTCACGATGCTCGCCAATACCATACTCAAAGCCTTACTTGAGTCTAAAGGTATAGACAGGGATTTCTGCATAATCGGTCTCGGAAGACTTGGAGCAAAGTCATTAACATTTGGTTCTGACCTTGATCTTCTATTTATCTCGAGTCTTGAGAAACCATGGAAGGTGGCTGAAGAGGTTATAAGAATCCTGACAGAATATAAAGAAAGGGGGATATTGTATAAAGTCGACATGAGATTAAGACCAGACGGCACCAAAGGGATTCTTGTCAATGATATAGAAGGATACAGAACATACTATCTCAGACATGCACATCCGTGGGAACTGCAGGCGCTTATTAAGGCGAGACCTGTTGCTGGCGACAGATATCTGATGAAAAGATTCTATGACCTTAAGAAGGAAGTCATTATCAAAAGAAGCAATGACATACATGTTAATGATGTCATTGAGATGAGAAAAAAGATTATCGATAATATCTCAAAAGATCATGAAGGCTACGATATCAAACATGGTAGGGGAGGAATAGGTGAGATAGATTTTGTCATACAGTACCTGCAGATAAAAAACAGCATACAGTATCCTGATCTCATAACCTTCAACTCCGAGGTTGCGATAAAGAGACTGGCCAGATACGGTATCATCACACATAATGTGATGGAAGAAGTTCTTGAAAACCTCAGATTTCTCAAGACCGTTGATACACTCCTCAGACTCAATAAAGAGAACACTCTGAAGATAGAATCCCGGGTTGTGGATACAATCAGTGAATTTCTGGGATTCCCATCAAAGGAACTATTGATAAAAAGGATTGAGGATATCCGTTCAAATATTTCGGACATCGTCCATGACATTTATTCTAAGAACAGATATTAAAAAATCGGGAATAAAACTGCATTGCCCTTCCTGTATATTCTGTATGTATACTGTCATAAGATTCTAATATACCATCTCTGGATGGATCATCCCTGAACCACTCATCAAGAAGTAATCTATTAACCTCTATATGAAACTGCAGTGCATAGATATTATCGTGTGCACGGAATGCCTGATTTTCATAGAGTGAAGAGATGGCAAGCCTTACAGTGCTACGAGGTAGATCAAATGTATCTCCATGCCAGTGGAATACCTTAAATCTCTTCCAGACATCACCAACCCGTGGATGTCTTGAAAGGGCATTCATACATGGGTCGAGCAATCCCTGAGGTGTTAGTTCTATATCATGCCATCCTATCTCCGCAATTTCTCCTTTATAAACCCTTGCACCGAGACAGTGTGCAATCATCTGCGCACCGAGGCATATACCAAGAACCTTCTTTTTCTTCTTTATCGATTCATTGATCACCTTTTCAAGAGTCTTTAAAAATGGATATAAATCCATCTCATACACAGCCATGGGACCACCCATTATAATAACCGTCTCATAATCATCTATATGAGGAGGTTCTTCACCATCTCCCATCTCGACCATTCTGTAATGGATGCCTCTCTCTATTAAAAAATCGAGTATGGTTCCAGGTCCCTCTGATCTAATATTTTTTATTATCAATACCATGGTTACCTCCTATACGGCAATATATTGCCGTATAATATCACCCTGTGGATTAATATGTCAATCAGACAGGATCCCTGATGAGGTGGTTTATTGGATAAAGTGCGGTAAATTGACATTTTATTCGATTTTTGTGATAATTAATTATGTTCAGAAGGATACTCTATGCCACTGACCTTTCAAAAGCCTCTGAACCAGCGATGTTATTTGCCGAGGATATCGCAAAAAGAAATAATGCCCATGTAATCGTGCTGACAGTTGTGCCAGAAGAGATTCCCATTGAAGGAATACCTTTACAGGAGATATCAGATTTCTGGAGAAAGATTATGTCAGATACTGAGAAAAGATTTGATGAATTTTTAAGTGGAAGATTCAGTAATCTAAAAATAGAAAAGTTGATTGCAAGGGGAAGGCCCTATGATGAGATCGTAAGGATAAGTAATGAGAAGGATGTTGACCTCATTGTTATTGGAACACACGGAAGAACAGGCATTCAACATGTGATTCTCGGTTCTGTGGCTCAAAGGGTTCTCAGAAGGTCATCGAAACCTGTTCTTATTGTAAAGTCCACTAAATAAACTTATAATATCTTTCCCCTTCTTGAAAAAAATTCACTGATAGCAAGTCTTACAACAGCACCCCTTGACCATCTTTTCCGGGTCTCTTTCATCAGTTCTTCCTTAACTTCATCTATCGCTTCGATCATCTCTTCTTCAAGATAGACTGTTATTTTTACAAGTTTACTCTCATCATCCATCATTCATTGCCTCCTATCACTTTTTCTTATATTCTAATTGAATAATCTTCATTGAAACAAACAATAAAGTAAATGCATAATTAAATTATGAAGATAAAAGAGATTATAAATGAATTACCAGAACCTGTTTATCTGGTGGATAAAGACCACAGAATCAGATTTTTCAACAAAAAGGCTGAAGAACTGACAGGATTATCTTTCTCAAGTATCGAGGGCAAGGAATTCAGCAAGGATATTATAAGGTACAAGGATACAGAGATCTATCAGTATCCTGTCATAAACTGTCTGCAGACAGGAAAGGAAGTAAGGAAGAGTCTCATTTTTATAACAGTTGAAGGAGATAAGTTTGTTGAAGAGTGGTGTAAACCTGTTATGAAGGGAGATAAGATCGAAGGGGCAATCTCGATTATAAAGGATCTTGGTACAGCATTCACCCAATTCGAAAAGATCATTCAGGAAAGAAAGAAACAGAAACTTATAGGTGTATGCGCATGGTGTAAAAAGATAAAACTGGATGAAAAATCATGGGAACCTCTCGAAAGGTATCTTGGTGAACTCACCTCAGGTACCATAACCCATGGAATATGTCCTCAATGTGCAGAAAAGATATTTGAAAAAAGGGTATATCTCGAAAGTTATCAGAATATATGTAAATCAATCAGTTCGAGTCTTTCATTGAATGAGGTTCTCAATCATATTGTCACGAACCTCGTAAAGGTGATGAAGGTGCGGGCATGTATGGTCAGATTATTAAATAAGGAAACGGGTGAACTCGAAGTAAAGGCATCATATGGATTGAGTGAAAGATATATAAATAAAGGTCCTGTTGAACTCGATCCTGTCATAAGGGATACTCTTTCAGGAAAGGTTATATCAATATATGACATCACAAAAGATGAAAAAGCGAAATACCGTAAAGAGGCTGAGGAAGAAGGTATCAGAAGCATCATATCTGTACCTTTGAAGTGCGGTGATGAGATACTTGGAGTTCTCAGACTCTATACAGATGAGCCTGTGCAGTACACAGATGAGGATCTGAGATTCATAACAGCCATAGCAGAACAGGCAGCAATAGCTATAACCAATGCACGGGTGTTTGAATTCTCTTTATCGAAGGCAAGGGAGTATCTTAGTGTTTTCGAGGAGGTAACAAAGGCGGTAACATCATCTCTAAACCTTGAAGATGTCCTTAACACAATAGTAACAAAACTGCCCGCTGTAATGAAACTCAAAGCAGCGACAATAAGGCTTCTTGATGAAACAGGCAAGAAATTGAGACTCGTTGCCCATTATGGACTCAGTAAAAAATATCTCGAAAGAGGACCTGTTGATCTCGAGGAGAATGTCAGAGAGGCTCTGCAGGCAAAACCTGTTGCAATATTTGATGTAGTTAACGATCCCAGAGTGAAGTACCAGAAGGAGGCAGAAGAAGAAGGAATTAAAAGCATGCTCACCCTGCCCATTATATCGAGGGGGAATGTTATAGGAATATTAAGACTCCTCAGCGACACCCCAAGAAGATTCAATGAAGAGGAGATTCGTTTCTCGACCTCCCTTGCAGAGGTCTGTGGCATAGCAATCGAAAATGCGAGGATGTACCAGAAGAGAATCCTGTAAAGATTTTTAACTACAGGTTATCATGAGAAAAACTCCTTTAAAGTAAAATTCCTTCCTTAAATGAGAACTTAAAAAAATAATAATTTCTTTATTTATCAAATCTTTTAACTGGCATGATA
>FWWL01007598.1_pt1 | contig 14625 bp, 24 predicted proteins | sample 2228331 | NCBI WGS metagenome assembly FWWL01 (sample SAMEA103939775, study PRJEB20133) | metagenome
TTCGGAGGCCTGAGTCATGCTGATGCCCCGTCGCGTCAAGCACCGCAAGCAGCACCACCCCAAGCGGACCGGGATGGCCAAGGGCGGCACCACGCTCGCCTTCGGTGAGTTCGGTATCCAGGCGATCGAGGGTCACTACGTGACCAACCGACAGATCGAGTCGGCCCGTATCGCCATGACCCGCCACATCAAGCGAGGCGGCAAGGTGTGGATCAACATCTACCCCGACCGCCCGCTGACCAAGAAGCCCGCCGAGACCCGCATGGGCTCGGGCAAGGGCTCGCCGGAGTGGTGGGTCGCCAACGTCAAGCCCGGTCGCGTCATGTTCGAGCTCTCCGGTGTGCCCGAGGACGTGGCCCGCGAGGCCATGCGCCGCGCGATCCACAAGCTCCCCATGAAGTGCCGGTTCGTGTCCCGAGAGGCGGGTGAATTCTGATGGCCAACGGTGTGAAGGCACACGAGCTCGACGACCTGACCGACGTCGACCTGGAGTCCCGGCTGCGCGAGGCCAAGGAGGAGCTGTTCAACCTCCGCTTCCAGGCCGCGACCGGTCAGCTGGAGAGCCACGGCCGTCTCCGCACGGTCAAGAAGGACATCGCCCGGATCTACACCGTGGTGCGCGAGCGCGAGCTCGGCATCCGGACCGCGCCGGGCTCGAGCGACGAGGACGAGAAGTGAGCGAGACCGAGACCACCGAGCGCAACAGCCGCAAGACCCGTGAGGGTCTCGTGGTGAGCGACAAGATGGACAAGACCGTCGTCGTCACCGTCGAGGACCGCGTCAAGCACGCGCTGTACGGCAAGGTCCTGCGCCGCACGAGCAAGCTCAAGGCGCACGACGAGCAGAACGAGTGCGGCATCGGCGACCGGGTCCTGATCATGGAGACCCGCCCCCTGTCGGCCACCAAGCGCTGGCGGGTCGTCGAGATCCTCGAGCGAGCCAAGTGACTCCTCGCCGCGAGGCGAGCCCCACCCCATGTAGTTCGGCCAGGCTCACCGACCAGTGCGTCGGTGAGAACCAGCACGACGACCAGGAGAGAAAATGATTCAGCAGGAGTCGCGGCTCAAGGTCGCCGACAACACCGGTGCGAAGGAGATCCTCTGCATCCGTGTTCTCGGTGGCTCGGGCCGCCGCTACGCCGGGATCGGTGACACCATCGTCGCCACCGTCAAGGACGCCATCCCGGGTGGCAACGTCAAGAAGGGCGACGTCGTCAAGGCCGTCGTCGTGCGCACCGTCAAGGAGCGCCGCCGGCCCGACGGGTCCTACATCCGCTTCGACGAGAACGCGGCCGTGATCCTCAAGAACGACGGCGAGCCGCGGGGCACCCGCATCTTCGGCCCCGTCGGTCGCGAGCTGCGCGACAAGAAGTTCATGAAGATCATCTCGCTGGCGCCGGAGGTGCTCTGAGCCATGGGGAAGAACAGCGTGAACATCAAGAAGGGCGACACCGTCAAGGTCATCGCCGGCAAGGACAAGGGCGCCGAGGGCAAGGTGATCCAGGTGCTCCGTGAGGAGCAGCGGGTCATCGTCGAGGGTGTCAACCGCATCAAGCGGCACACCAAGGTCGTCAACCAGGGCGGTCGCGCCGGCACCACCGGCGGGATCATCACCGCCGAGGCGCCGATCCACGTGTCCAACGTGATGCTCGTCGAGGGCGACGGCGTGACCCGCATCGGCTTCAAGCGGGTGCAGGTCACCAAGCGTCGTCCCGACGGCTCGACCTACGAGGCCGAGCGCAGCGTCCGCATCTCCCGCAAGAGCGGCAAGGAGATCTGAGATGACCGAGACCACCACCGAGACCCCCGCGACCGCGGCCAAGGTCACGCCCCGGCTCAAGACCCGCTACCGCGAGGAGATCATCCCCGCGCTGCAGTCCGAGTTCGACATCAAGAACATCATGCAGGTCCCCGGCCTGACCAAGATCGTGGTCAACATGGGTGTGGGCGAGGCTGCCCGCGACTCCAAGCTGATCGAGGGCGCCGTCCGCGACCTCACCGCGATCACCGGCCAGAAGCCGACTGTGACCAAGGCACGCAAGTCCATCGCCCAGTTCAAGCTGCGCGAGGGCATGCCCATCGGTGCGCACGTGACGCTGCGCGGGGACCGCATGTGGGAGTTCGCCGACCGGCTGCTCTCGATCGCCCTGCCCCGCATCCGTGACTTCCGCGGCCTCTCGCCCAAGCAGTTCGACGGCCGCGGCAACTACACCTTCGGCCTGACCGAGCAGGTCATGTTCCACGAGATCGACCAGGACCGGATCGACCGGTCGCGCGGCATGGACATCACTGTGGTCACCACCGCGACCAACGACGACCAGGGCCGCGCGCTGCTCAAGCAGCTCGGCTTCCCGTTCAAGGAGAACTGACATGGCGAAGACGTCGCTGAAGGTCAAGGCTGCGCGCAAGCCCAAGTTCGCCGTGCGCGGCTACACCCGCTGCCAGCGCTGCGGCCGCCCCAAGGCCGTCTACCGCAAGTTCGGCCTGTGCCGGATCTGCCTGCGCGAGATGGCCCACCGCGGGGAGCTCCCCGGCGTGACCAAGTCCTCCTGGTAACACCTCACCCACGTTGAAGGTCGCCGCTGCTCCGGCGGGGCGAAACCACTTCGAGAAAGAACCCACCTCATGACGATGACTGACCCGATCGCAGACATGCTGACCCGTCTGCGCAACGCCAACCAGGCGTACCACGACTCGGTGTCGATGCCCTACAGCAAGCTCAAGCAGGGCGTGGCCGACATCCTCCAGCAGGAGGGGTACATCACCTCCTACACCGTGGCGGACCCGGCCGAGGGCGAGGTCGGCAAGACGCTGACGATCACCCTGAAGTACGGCCGCAACCGCGAGCGCTCCATCGCGGGCGTTCGCCGCATCAGCAAGCCGGGCCTGCGGGTCTACGCCAAGCACACGGGTCTCCCGAAGGTGCTCGGCGGCCTGGGCGTCGCGATCATCTCGACGAGCCAGGGCCTGCTGACCGACCGCCAGGCCAACCAGAAGGGCGTGGGTGGGGAAGTCCTCGCCTACGTCTGGTGACGAGAGAGACGAGAGGAGAAAACGCATGTCGCGCATTGGCAAGCTCCCCGTCCCGGTCCCGTCCGGGGTCGACGTCTCCATCGACGGCGCCACGGTGACGGTCAAGGGCCCCAAGGGGACCCTGAGCCACGCCGTCGCCGCCCCGATCGTGGTCGAGCAGGGCGAGGGCGTCCTGGACGTCAAGCGTCCCGACGACGAGCGGGAGTCGAAGTCGCTCCACGGCCTCACCCGCACGCTGGTCAACAACATGGTCGTGGGCGTGACCGAGGGCTACGAGAAGAAGCTCGAGATCGTGGGCGTCGGTTACCGCGTCCTGTCCAAGGGCCCCACCCAGCTGGAGTTCCAGCTCGGCTACAGCCACCCGATCATCTTCGACGCGCCCGAGGGCATCACGTTCGCGGTCGAGGGCCCGACCAAGCTCGGTGTCCAGGGCATCGACAAGCAGCTGGTCGGCGAGGTCGCTGCGAACATCCGCAAGCTCCGCAAGCCCGAGCCCTACAAGGGCAAGGGCGTGCGCTACGCCGGCGAGCACATCCGCCGCAAGGTCGGAAAGGCTGGTAAGTGACCATGGGTATCGCACTGTCGAACCACAAGCACACCGCTACGAAGACCCGGGCGCGCCTGCGCCGTCAGGTCCGTGGTCGCAAGAAGATCCAGGGGACCGCGGAGCGGCCTCGTCTGGTCGTCACCCGCAGCGCCAAGCACATCTCGGTCCAGGTCGTGGACGACCTGGTCGGGAAGACGCTGGCCAGCGCCTCCATGGAGGCCGACGTGCGGGCCACGACCGGCGACAAGACCGCCAAGGCGAAGAAGGTCGGCGAGCTCGTCGCCGAGCGCGCCAAGGCCGCTGGTGTCGACGGGGTCGTCTTCGACCGCGCCGGCAACAAGTACCACGGCCGCATCGCGGCCCTGGCCGACGCCGCCCGTGAGGGCGGCCTGACCTTCTGATCGCAGACAGAGCAAGAGAGAAGAGGAAAGTCTCATGAGCGGAGCCCAGCGCGGACAGCGCGGTGGCGAGCGCCGTGGAGGCCGTGACGACCGTCGCGGTGGCCAGGGCGCGGACAAGACCGCCTACATCGAGCGCGTCGTTGCGATCAACCGTGTCGCCAAGGTCGTGAAGGGTGGTCGTCGCTTCAGCTTCACCGCCCTCGTGGTCGTCGGTGACGGTGAGGGTCTGGTCGGCGTCGGCTACGGCAAGGCCAAGGAGGTGCCCGCGGCGATCGCCAAGGGTGTCGAGGAGGCCAAGAAGAACTTCTTCCGCGTCCCGCGGATCCAGGGCACCATCCCGCACCCGGTCCAGGGCGAGAAGGCGGCCGGCGTGGTCATGCTGCGTCCCGCCGCTCCCGGTACCGGTGTGATCGCCGGTGGCCCGGTGCGCGCGGTGCTGGAGTGCGCCGGCATCCACGACATCCTGAGCAAGTCGCTCGGGTCGTCGAACCAGATCAACATCGTCCACGCGACGGTGGAGGCCCTGCGGATGCTCGAGCAGCCCGAGGCCGTCGCCGCCCGTCGTGGTCTCACGGTGGAGCAGGTCACCCCCGCCGCGCTGCTCCGGGCGCGCGTCGAGGTCCCGGCCGGTGTCTCCCAGGAGGTGACCTCCTGATGGCGCAGCTGAAGATCCAGCAGACGAAGTCCACCATCGGCTGCAAGGCCAACCAGCGCGAGACCGTGCGCACGCTCGGCCTCAAGCGGATCGGCGACGTGGTCGTCAAGGAGGACCGCCCGGAGATCCGCGGCATGGTCCACACCGTCCGTCACCTGGTGACGGTCGAGGAGGTCGAGTGACATGACGCTCAAGCTGCACAACCTGAAGCCGGCTCCCGGCGCCAAGACCGCCAAGACCCGCGTCGGTCGTGGTGAGGGCTCGAAGGGCAAGACCTCCGGCCGTGGTACCAAGGGCACCAAGGCCCGGTACCAGGTGCCGGTCGCCTTCGAGGGTGGCCAGATGCCGATCCACATGCGGCTCCCCAAGCTGAAGGGCTTCAAGAACCCCTTCAAGGTGGAGTTCCAGGTGGTCAACCTCGACAAGATCAGCGCGCTGTTCCCCGAGGGTGGCCCTGTCACCGTCGAGGACCTGGTCGCCAGGGGCGCCGTCCGCAAGAACGAGCTGGTCAAGGTCCTCGGCCAGGGCGAGATCTCGGTCAAGGTCGACGTGACCGCGCACGCGTTCTCCGCCTCCGCGGTCTCCAAGATCGAGGCCGCGGGCGGGTCGACCACCACGGTCTGACCCGACCCACCGGGTATCCAGGGCGCGGGTGCGCCGCCGAGAGGCAACGCACCCGCGCCCTTGCCGTACCCCCGCTCGACGACCTACCCGGAAGCCGCCTGTTAGGCTTCCGGAGGCTTTCTGGGCCCGCCCGGGGAGCCACAACTGTGTGGAGAAAGAGGACCTCGTGCTCGGCGCCTTCGCCAACGCTTTCCGGACGCCCGACCTGCGTCGCAAGCTGCTGTTCGTCCTGATGATCATCGTGATCTTCCGGGCCGGCTCGCAGATCCCTGCGCCCGGGGTGAACGTCGCCAACGTGCGGCAGTGCATCGACCTGGCCTCCCAGGGGGAGAACGCCAGCCTCTACAGCCTGGTGAACCTGTTCTCCGGCGGCGCGCTGCTCCAGCTCACGATCTTCGCGCTGGGGATCATGCCGTACATCACGGCGAGCATCATCCTGCAGCTGCTGGTGGTGGTGATCCCGCGGCTGGAGGCCCTCAAGAAGGAGGGCCAGGCCGGCCAGACCAAGATCACCCAGTACACCCGCTACCTCACGCTGGGCCTGGCGCTGCTCCAGGCGACCGGCATCGTGGCGCTGGCCCGCTCGGGCAACCTGCTGCAGTGCAACCTCGACCTGCTGCACTCCAACAGCACCAGCACGTTCCTGGTCATGGTGGTCACCATGACCGCCGGCACGGCCGTCATCATGTGGCTGGGCGAGCTCATCACCGAGCGCGGCGTCGGCAACGGCATGTCGATCCTGATCTTCTGCCAGGTCGTCGCCACCTTCCCCGGTGCCCTGTGGGAGGTCGGCAAGAGCCAGGGCTGGTGGACCTTCGGCGTGGTCCTGGCCATCGGCCTGGTCATCGTCGCGGCCGTCATCTTCATCGAGCAGGCCCAGCGCCGGATCCCGGTGCAGTACGCCCGCCGCATGGTCGGTCGCAAGATGTTCGGTGGTAGCTCCACCTACATCCCGCTGAAGGTGAACCAGGCCGGCATCATCCCGGTCATCTTCGCCAGCTCGCTGCTCTACCTGCCGGCCATGGCCGTGCAGTTCAACCAGAACAGCACCTCGGGCTGGGTCAGCTGGGTCAGCCGCTACTTCGTGACCGGCGACCACCCGCTCTACATGGCCGCCTACTTCGGCCTCATCGTCTTCTTCACCTACTTCTACGTCTCGATCACCTTCAACCCGCACGAGGTGGCCGACAACATGAAGAAGTACGGCGGCTTCATCCCCGGGATCCGGGCGGGCAAGCCGACCGAGGACTACCTGTCCTACGTCCTGTCCCGCATCACCGCTCCTGGCGCGCTCTACCTCGGCCTCATCGCCCTGATCCCGCTCATCGCCCTGGTCCTCATCGACGCGAACCAGAACTTCCCGTTCGGCGGCACGTCCATCCTCATCATGGTCGGCGTGGCCCTGGACACCGTGAAGCAGATCGAGAGCCAGCTGCAGCAGCGCAACTACGAAGGATTCCTCAAGTAATGCGCATGATCTTCATGGGGCCGCCGGGTGCCGGCAAGGGCACCCAGGCGTCGGTCGTGGCGGCTCGCTTCGGCGTGCCGGCCATCTCGACGGGCGACATCTTCCGTGCCAACGTCTCCGAGGGCACCCCGCTCGGGCTCGAGGCCAAGCGCTACATGGACGCGGGGGAGTACGTCCCCGACTCGGTGACCAACGACATGGTCCGCAACCGGATCGCCGAGCCCGACGCCGAGACCGGCTTCCTGCTCGACGGTTACCCGCGCACCCTGGCCCAGGTCGAGGAGCTCGACGGCATGCTCGCCGGCTCGGACCGCTCCGTGGACGCCGTGGTCGTGCTGACCGTGGACGCCGAGGAGCTCGTGCAGCGGCTGCTCAAGCGCGCCGAGACCAGTGGCCGCAGCGACGACACCGAGGACGTCATCCGGCACCGCCAGGACGTCTACACCGAGCAGACCGCGCCGCTGATCGACGTCTACCGCGACCGGGGCATCCTGCTCGAGGTCGACGGCCTCGGCGAGGTCGACGAGGTCTCCGCACGCATCCTCGCCGCGCTGGACGGCCGCGGCGCGGCCGCGTCCTGACGGCGTCGTACTCGATGGGACTGCTCGACCGCGGGCTGGAGGTCAAGGACCCCGACCAGGTGCGCCTCATGCGCCGGGCCGGGCTGGTCGTGGGGGAGACCCTCGAGCTGCTCCGGGCCGAGGTGCGTCCCGGCAGGACCACCGCTGAGCTGGACGCGATCGCCGAGGACAGCATCCGCTCGCGGGGTGCCACGCCCTCCTTCAAGGGCTACCACGGCTTCCCCGCCTCGATCTGTGCCTCGGTCAACGACGAGGTCGTCCACGGCATCCCGGGCGAACGCGTCCTGGCCGAGGGCGACGTGATCTCCATCGACTGCGGCGCGATCGTCGAGGGCTGGCACGGCGACGCCGCCACGACCGTCGCCGTCGGCGAGGTCCCGCCCGAGGTGGTGACCCTCAGCGAGGTCACCCGCCAGGCCATGTGGCGCGGCATCGCGGCGGCCCGGAGCGGTGGCCGCGTCACCGACATCTCCCACGCGATCGAGTCCCACGTGCGGGCCAGCGGGGAGTTCGGCATCCTCGAGGACTACGTCGGCCACGGCATCGGCTCGGCGATGCACCTGCCTCCCAACGTCCCGAACTACGGCAAGCCCGGCCGCGGGCCACGGCTCGTCGAGGGCCTCGCCCTGGCGGTGGAGCCGATGGTGACCCTCGGGGGCAAGGAGACCGTGGTGCTCGAGGACGACTGGACCGTGGTCACCGCCGACGGCTCATGGGCTGCGCACCACGAGCACACCTTCACCCTGACCGCGCACGGCGCGTGGGTGCTGACCGCCCTCGACGGCGGCGAGGCCGAGCTGACGGCGCTCGGCGTGCCCTTCGGGCCCCTGGCAGACTGATCCCAGCGGAGGGCCGGATTGCCTCCACCCGGTCGGGTCGTGCGAGACTGCTCCACGGAGGGGAGTATTCCCATCACGGTGGTGTCGTCACCACGGCCGAGCTGCTCGGCCCGGTGCCACCGGCTCGCTCCGCGAGCGGAAGAGACCTCCGGCCGCTCGCCGTACCCTTCCACGCCAAGGAGTGACCCATGGACGTCTCCACCCTCGAGTGGAGCATCACGATCGCAGTGACGATCGCGGTGCTCGCCTTCGACGTGGTCGTGATCGCCCGCAACCCGCACGAGCCCTCGATGCGCGAGTGCACCATCGCCTTCATCGCCTACATGAGCGCCGCCGCCGCGTTCGGCTTCTGGGTGATGTTCTTCCACGGCACGGAGTACGGCGTCGACTACTTCACCGGGTTCATCGTCGAGAAGAGCCTCTCGGTCGACAACCTCTTCGTCTTCATCGTGCTGATGGCCGCGCTCAAGGTGCCCCGGAAGTACCAGCAGGAGGCCCTGATGGTGGGCATCATCCTGGCGCTGGTCTTCCGCGGCATCTTCATCGCGCTGGGCTACACGCTGGTCAGCAACTTCAGCTGGGTCTTCTACCTCTTCGGCGCCTTCCTCGTCTACACCGCCGTCGGCCTCGTGCGCAGCTACCGCAAGCACGAGGAGGAGCACCCCGAGGACAACAAGGTCGTGCAGTGGGCGCAGACCCACCTCAACGTGGGCGAGGAGTACCACGGGCTGAAGCTGTGGTGGAAGGACAACGGCGTCCGGGTCTACTCCCCGATGCTGATCGTGATCCTGGCCCTCGGCGTCACCGACATCCTCTTCGCCCTGGACTCGATCCCCGCGATCTTCGGCATCACCGACGAGCCCTACCTCGTCTTCACCGCCAACGTGTTCGCCCTCATGGGCCTGCGCCAGCTCTACTTCCTCATCGGCGGACTGCTCAAGCGCCTGGTCTACCTCTCGCTCGGCCTGGCCTTCATCCTCGGCTGGATCGGCGTCAAGCTCTTCATCCACGCCGCCTACAAGGGTGGTCTGCTGGACTGGGAGGTCCCGACGCTGCTCAGCCTCGTGGTCATCCTGGTCGCGCTCACCATCACGGCCGTGGCCAGCCTGGCGAAGTCCAGGAGCGACGCCGAGGCCGAGGTCGCGGCGACCGACGGCAGCCTCGCCGTCCCGCCGGCCCCGCAGCCGGCCGAGCGCGGCGAGGACTGATCCCCGGGGCCGTCTCGACGGCCACCTCGCGCACCTGCACGGAACACGGCGGGGGCCGCGGACGTTGTCACCTTGATGACCTCCGCAGCCCCCGCCCTGTCCGTGCTCGACCTCGTGCCCGTGCGCACCGACCAGACCACCCCCGACGCGGTGTCGGCCAGCCTGGCCCTCGCGCGCGCGGCCGATCACCTCGGCTACCGCCGCTACTGGGTCGCCGAGCACCACAACATGCCGGCCGTCGCCGCCACCAACCCGCCGGTGCTGATGGGCGTGCTCGCCGCCGCCACCCAGCGGATCCGGGTCGGCTCGGGCGGGGTGATGCTGCCCAACCACGCCCCGCTGGTCGTGGCGGAGCAGGTCGCCCTGCTGGAGGCGGCCTTCCCTGGCCGGATCGACCTCGGCATCGGCCGCGCGCCCGGCACCGACCCGATCACCTCCTACGCGCTGCGCCACGGTGCCGGCGGGGTGAGCGACGAGGCGGTCCAGCAGTTCCCGCAGTACGTCCAGGACGTGCTGTCGATGATGTCGCCGGAGGGCGTGCAGGTCTCGGTGGCCGGGCGCACCCAGCCGCTGCGAGCCACCCCCGGGGCGACCTCGGTGGCCGACGTCTGGCTGCTGGGCTCTTCGGACTACTCGGCCCGCCTGGCCGCACAGCTGGGGCTGCCCTACGTCTTCGCCCACCACTTCTCCGGCCAGGGGACGCTCGAGGCGCTCGAGCTCTACCGCAGCAGCTTCCGCCCCTCGACCCACCTGGACGCACCGCGGACCTTCCTCACCGTCAACGCGGTCGTGGCCGACTCCTCGGTCGAGGCGCGCCGACGGGCGCTGCCGAACCAGCTGATGATGCTCGCGCTGCGCACCGGCCAACCCCTGGGCCCCCAGCTGCTGGTCGAGGAGGCCGAGAAGGTCGAGCTGCCCCCGCAGCAGGTCGAGCTGCTCGACCGGATGGCGGCGCGCTGGATCGTGGGCGACCCCGCGGAGGCGGGGGAGCAGCTCGAGCGGCTGGTGTCGACGTACGACGTGGACGAGGTGATGGTGCACCCCGTGGCCGGCGCCCACGTGGGCACCGAGCCCGGCACCGCGCCCACCCGCGAGGAGACGCTGCGGCTGCTGGCCGATTGGGTGTCGACGGCGGCGACGGGCTAGACTCGCCCGTCGGCCCAACGTGGGTCTGTCTCGTGGCGCCTCGCGGCTGCCCGGACGCACCTGGACGAGCTCCTTGCGGAGCGCCTCCAGCGCGTGCCGGGTGAGGTGCCCAGGCGGCTGCACGAGGTCCACCCCGCCCGGTCCCAGACCTGGCGGGGAGGTTCCCGGGCCACCCGTGCGACACCCGTCGCGCGGTGCACCAAGGTAGATCGACCGACAACGGATTGTGGAGGACATGCCGAAGAAAGAAGGCGTGATCGAGATCGAGGGCACCGTCGTGGAGGCCCTGCCGAATGCCATGTTCCGCGTCGAGCTGAGCAACGGGCACAAGGTTCTCGCCCACATCAGCGGCAAGATGCGCCAGCACTACATCCGGATCCTCCCCGAGGACCGCGTGGTGGTGGAGCTCTCGCCGTACGACCTCACCCGAGGTCGGATCGTCTACCGGTACAAGTAAGCCGATACCGGAAAGGGCCTCACATGAAGGTCAAGCCCAGCGTCAAGAAGATCTGCGACAAGTGCCAGGTGATCCGTCGCCACGGCCGCGTCATGGTGATCTGCGAGAACCCGCGGCACAAGCAGCGCCAGGGCTGAGCACCCGCTCCTCCCGGCCAGCCGCAGCACCACAGCTGAAGAAGCACCACGCACCACCCACAACGTGATCGCTCAGCCGCCCCCCGGGGCGGTCAACCACCTCCGGAGCAGACGGCCGGAGCCGGCGTGAGAGCCGGACGCGACACGACCGAGACCGCTGCGTACCACTGAAAGGCCATCGACATGGCACGCCTCGTCGGTGTCGACCTCCCGCGCGACAAGCGCATCGAGATCGCACTCACCTACATCTACGGCATCGGCCGTACCACCGCCCAGAAGCTGCTCGCCGAGACCGGCGTCGACCCCAACACCCGGGTCCACGCGCTCGGCGACGAGGAGCTGGTCAAGCTCCGCGACGCGATCGAGGCCTCGTACAAGATCGAGGGTGACCTCCGTCGTGAGGTCCAGGCCGACATCCGTCGCAAGATCGAGATCGGCAGCTACCAGGGCCGCCGCCACCGCATGGGCCTGCCCGTGCGCGGCCAGCGGACCAAGACCAACGCGCGCACCCGCAAGGGCCCCAAGCGCACGGTTGCCGGCAAGAAGAAGGCGAAGTGACGCCGGCTCTGTGAGCCGAGCGTCCCGCTGACTTCCGATCAGACTCGACCAGAGACCTCAGGAGAAACGTATGCCTCCCAAGAGCCGCAGCGCGGCCGGCGCCAAGAAGGTGCGCCGCAAGGAGAAGAAGAACATCGCTCAGGGCGAAGCCCACATCAAGAGCACGTTCAACAACACCATCGTCACGATCACCGACCCGACCGGTGCGGTGATCTCGTGGGCGTCCGCCGGCACCGTCGGCTTCAAGGGCTCCCGCAAGTCCACCCCGTTCGCCGCGCAGATGGCCGCCGAGGCCGCCGGGCGTCGCGCGATGGAGCACGGCATGAAGAAGATCGACGTCTTCGTCAAGGGCCCCGGCTCCGGTCGTGAGACCGCGATCCGCTCCCTGGGTGCCATCGGCCTCGAGGTCGGCACCATCCAGGACGTCACCCCCACGCCGCACAACGGCTGCCGCCCGCCCAAGCGTCGCCGCGTCTGACGCGCACGAAGCGAACAGGAGTACTTGAGAGATGGCCCGTTACACCGGCCCCATGACCCGCAAGTCCCGCCGCCTCGGCGTGGACCTCGTCGGTGGGGACGCCGCGTTCGAGCGTCGTCCCTACGCCCCCGGCCAGCACGGCCGGGCGCGCGTGAAGGAGAGCGAGTACCGCTCGCAGCTGCAGGAGAAGCAGAAGGCCCGCTTCACCTACGGCGTGATGGAGAAGCAGTTCCACAACTACTACGTCGAGGCCTCGCGCCGCAGCGGCAAGACGGGTGACAACCTGCTCCAGCTGCTCGAGGCCCGCCTCGACAACGTGGTCTACCGGGCCGGCTTCGCCCGCACCCGGCGCCACGCCCGCCAGCTGGTGAACCACGGCCACTTCCTGGTCAACGGCAAGAAGGTCGACATCCCGTCGTACCAGGTCTCGGCCCACGACATCATCGACGTGCGCGAGAAGTCCCTCGAGATGACCCCGTTCATCGTGGCTCGCGAGACCCACGGCGAGCGGATCGTCCCGGCCTGGCTCCAGGTCCTGCCGAACCGGATGCGCATCCTCGTGCACCAGCTGCCGCTCCGCGCTCAGATCGACATCCCGGTCCAGGAGCAGCTGATCGTGGAGTTCTACTCCAAGAAGTGACCTCGGCGGTGCCGTCCCGGACCCGTCCGGGGCGGCACCCTCACCTGCTCCATCTTCCTTCCACCTCGCAGTTCGGGCCCGTCAAATAGCGGTCGGACCCGGAAAGGAAAGAACACAGTGCTCATCGCACAGCGCCCCACCCTGTCGGAAGAGACCGTCGACGAGTTCCGCTCGCGCTTCGTCATCGAGCCCCTGGAGCCCGGCTTCGGCTACACCCTCGGCAACTCGCTGCGTCGCACCCTGCTCAGCTCGATCCCCGGTGCCTCGGTCACGAGCATCAAGATCGACAACGTCCTGCACGAGTTCTCCACGGTGGAGGGCGTGAAGGAGGACGTCACCGAGATCATCCTCAACCTCAAGTCCCTCGTCGTCTCCTCCGAGCACGACGAGCCCGTCACCATGTACCTGCGCAAGTCCGGTGCCGGCGACGTCACCGCCGCCGACATCGCGCCGCCGGCCGGTGTCGAGGTGCACAACCCCGACCTCAAGATCGCCACGCTGTCCGACAAGGGCAAGCTGGAGATGGAGCTGGTCGTCGAGCGCGGCCGCGGCTACGTCTCGGCCGTCCAGAACAAGGGCGCCGACAACGAGATCGGCCGCATGCCGGTCGACTCGATCTACAGCCCCGTGCTGAAGGTGACCTACAAGGTCGAGGCCACCCGAGTCGAGCAGCGCACCGACTTCGACAAGCTGGTCATCGACGTCGAGACCAAGCCCTCGATCCGTCCCCGCGACGCGCTCGCCTCGGCCGGCAAGACCCTCGTCGAGCTGTTCGGCCTCGCCCGTGAGCTCAACGTCGAGGCCGAGGGCATCGACATCGGCCCCTCGCCCGTGGACGAGCAGCTCGCCGCCGACCTCGCCCTCCCGGTCGAGGACCTGCAGCTGACCGTCCGGTCCTACAACTGCCTCAAGCGCGAGGGCATCCACACCGTGGGTGAGCTCATCGGCCGCTCGGAGCAGGACCTGCTCGACATCCGCAACTTCGGTGCGAAGTCGATCGACGAGGTCAAGGCCAAGCTGGTCGAGATGGGTCTGTCCCTCAAGGACAGCGCACCCGGCTTCGACCCGCAGGCCGCACTCGCCGCCTACTCCGACGACGAGGATGACGCCTTCGTCGAGGACGAGCAGTACTGATCTGCACACCGCTGGCACGCACCTGGCGGCGTTGTCGTCGGTCGGCGACCCCAGATGAATATCGCTGGCGGGGCGCCGTCCCTCCACAGCCAAGCCAGCTACGCACCAGCGGCGCGTAGATCCACCCACTCCTAGCAACAGCAACATCTACTCCGGTACCTGGTACGGCCGGGGAGAATCGAGAGAGACATGCCCAAGCCCACCAAGGGTCCCCGCCTCGGCGGCAGCCCCGCCCACCAGCGGCTGATCCTGTCCAACCTGGCCACCCAGCTCTTCGAGCACGGTCGCATCACCACCACCGAGTCGCGTGCCCGTGCGCTGCGCCCGCTGGCGGAGAAGCTGATCACGAAGGCCAAGAAGGGCGACCTGCACAACCGTCGCGAGGTCCTCAAGACCGTCCGTGACAAGGGCGTCGTGCACGTCCTCTTCACCGAGATCGCCCCGACCTTCTCGGAGCGTCCCGGTGGCTACACCCGGATCACCAAGCTCGGTCCCCGCAAGGGCGACAACGCCCCCATGGCCGTCATCGAGCTCGTGACCGAGGCCTACGACCCGAAGCCGGCCCGCGTGAAGACCGCGCCCGCCCCGGCCGCCGCCCCCGTCGAGGAGCCGGCTGCCGAGGAGACCGAGGTCGAGGCCCCCGAGGCCGCTGCCGAGGAGACCGACGCCCCCGAGGCTGCTGCCGAGGAGACCGAGGCCCCTGCCGAGGAGTCCGCCGAG
>FWWL01007599.1_pt1 | contig 14624 bp, 9 predicted proteins | sample 2228331 | NCBI WGS metagenome assembly FWWL01 (sample SAMEA103939775, study PRJEB20133) | metagenome
CCCGGGGGGTCGGGGGAGGCCTTTCCCCGCCTACGAGACCATGCACTCTCGTCGATTCTGGGCTGAAAACTGTCCTACGGTCAGGCAGGGCGAGGTCCCGGGTTTCAGGGGACCACGGACCTACCCCGGAGACTTCCGTTTCCCTCGGCCCTGGGGGTGAGGAGACCCGGACCGCCATGCCGGGACCCGACACCCGGGACCTGAGACTGCATCTCGCATCGTCTCGGAGGCTGGTCGATGGAACTCTTCTGGTTGATCTTCATCGCCCTGGCTTTGTGGCCGAACGTCGCCCGCCGGGTCCTGGAATTCCAACGCCAGCGGCTCATCCGCCAGCTGGAGGTCCGGCGCCAGTCGCGAGTCATCGTCCTGATCCACCGACAGGAGACGATGAGCTTCCTGGGCTTCCCCGTGTACCGTTACATCGACATCGAAGACTCGGAGGCCATCCTGCGGGCCATCAAGATGACGGACCCCGACATGCCCCTGGACCTGATCCTGCACACGCCGGGGGGCATCCTCTTGGCGGCCAGTCAGATCGCCCGGGCCCTAAAGCGGCATCGGGGGAAGGTCACCGTGTTCGTCCCCCACTACGCCATGTCCGGCGGCACGCTGATCGCCCTGGCGGCCGACGAAATCGTCATGGACGAGAATGCCGTCCTCGGACCCGTCGACCCCCAACTCGGACAGTACCCGGCCGCCTCGATCGTCCGGACGGCCCGGATGAAGTCGCCGGCGAACCTGTCCGACCAGTTCTGCGTCTTGTTAGACCTCGCCGAGAAGGCGACCCGTCAGGTCGAACAGCTCGTCCTGGAGCTGATCAACGACAAACTGCCGTCCGACCAGGCCCAACAGCTCGCCCGCCTCCTGGCCGAGGGTCACTGGACGCATGACCGGCCTATTACGGCCGAGGAACTCCGCCGCTGGGGTCTGCCCGTCTCCTGGGACGTCCCCCGGGAGATTTACGCCCTCATGCAACTCTATCCCCAGCCGGTCCGCCACATCCCGACGGTCGAGTACATCCCGGTCCCCTACCGTCCCGCCCCGCGGGGTCGGCCCACGGCCGAGGACTGACCCGGTGTCGGCCTATCTCTCCAACCTCCCCCCATCGTCCTCCCTTGTCGCTCCGCGTCGGGCTTCGATATAATGCCGGTGTCGGGTCCAGAGTGTTCGGAAGGGGGCGACCCCACCCCGGGCCCCTGACGTCGGGTACCTGGGCCCCGGCAGAGAGGCGTCGGATGGCAGGCCTGAAGGATCGTGTCCGGGCCGTTCAGCAGGGCTGTGGGTTCGTCGGCGTCCCCCGGCCGACGGAGGACCGACGGGCGGATTGGACGGCCTACCGGCGGACTCGGGGCGGGCCCGTCGAGACGCTGGCCTCCCCGGGCGGCCTCGTCCAGACGGACATCCTGGGCCAGGAGCGGGAGACACCCTTCGGACCCTGTTTTTTCCGGGAGAAGTGGCTCGTCCCCGAGGCCCGCTTCCCGTGGGACGAACTCCGGGTCTGGCCGGCCCGCCTGCTGGCCCTCCGGGCCGAGGACCCCGTCGTCGGGTCCCTGGCCGACTGGATTTACTTGGACGTCGAGGCGACGGGCCTCGGCGGCGGCGTCGGCGTGCTGGCCTTCCTGGTCGGCCTGGGCTTCTGGGAGGACGGGATGGTCCGGGTCCGACAGTATTTCTTGCGGGACCTGGACGAGGAGCCGGCGATGCTCTGGGCCGTCGAGCAGGACCTCCGGGGCAACCCGGGCATCGTGACTTACAACGGCCGGGCCTACGACCGGCACGTCCTCTGGAACCGGATCCGGCTCCACCGGATGGACCTGGACCTGCGGGCGTGGCCCCACATCGACCTGTATCCCTGGGCCCGGAGCCTCTGGGCAGGCGTCTGGCCGGACGTCCGGCTCCAGACGGTCGAGGCCCGGCTCTGGGGCCTCGAGCGAACGGTCGACCTGAGGGGTTCGGAGATTCCGTCGGCCTACCGACTGTACCTGACGCAGGGGTGGCATGCGGCCCTGTATCAAGTCCTGGAGCACAACCTTCAGGACGTCCGAAGCCTGGCCGGCCTGGCCCTGTACCTGGCTCGGTGGCTGAATGACCCCCGGGGCGACGGCCTGGACGCCGAGACCCGCTTCCGCCTCGCCCGTCGGCTCCTCCGTCGGGACTGGCGGTGGACCCTCGAGGTGTGGGAGACCGTCTTGACCGACGCCGACGCCCCGGCCGGCTTGCGGACGGCCGTCGTCCTCCAGGGCCTCCGGGTGGTCCGCCGGTTCCGGGCCTGGGCGGACTTGGACCGCTGGGTCCGGTGGCTGGTCGACCAAGCCCCGTCGGCCCTGACGGCCCCGGCCTGGGCCCGGGTCGCTTACTACGCGTATCGTTACTTGCGAGACGCAACCCGGGCGCGTCGCCTGCTGGCCCGAGCCCTGGACCACGGCGGGGTCGCGCCCTCGGACCGGCAACGATGGAAGCGACGACTGACGTGGCTCGAAAGGCGTCGACAGCCACCCCTTCCCGCCTCTCCCGATTCGGCTTCACTCGCCTCGACCGCTACGTCGTCGGCGAAATCCTTCGACAGTTCGGCATCGCCGGAGCGGCCCTGACGATCGTCCTGATGTCCGGGCCGCTCATCGATTACGTCGAACTGATCGCTCGGAAGGGCCTGTCGCTGGGGTGGCTCTTTTACCTCTTGGCCCTGACGGTCCCGGCCGTGGCGGCCCTCGTCTTGCCCATCGGCTTCCTAATGGCCGTCTTGGTCGCCTTCAGCCGGATGGGCGCCGATATGGAGCTGGCCGCCCTACGGACCCTGGGGTGGTCCCTCCGGCGTCTGGCCGTGCCCGTCCTGGGGACGGCCCTGCTGGTCGCCGGCCTGACGTGGACCGTCACGGCCTTCGGGATGCCCTGGTCCAATCGGCGGCTGAGCCTGACGCTGATCGAGCTTTCCTTTCGGCGGTCCTTCACGGGCCTCCAGCCCCGGGTGTTTTTCGGCGACCTCCCCGAGGGGGTCCTGTACGTCCGAGAGGTCGCCCCGGGCGGGACCCGCTGGCAGGACGTCATCTTCGTCGACCGCCGGGACCCCCGATTTCGGAGCCTGGTCGTCGCCCGGGAGGCCTCCGTCCGGGACGTCGCCGGGCCCGTCCCCCGGGTCCAGGTCACGTTTCGCCGGGGCCACATCTACCGGCTCGAGTTCGGTCAGGAGCGAAACTACCACCGGTCGGACTTTGAACGGCTGGAGATCGTCCTCCAGTTGGGCCTGGCCGTCACGCCCGAACACTACCCCAAGGGCGACCGGGAGATGACCCTGGGCGAGCTTCGACGGGCCATGGCGGCCCGATCGCCTGACGACCTCTACTACAAGAACCTGGCCGTCGAGTACCACAAGCGGTGGGCCATCCCCTGTGCGGCCCTCGTCTTTGCCCTGGTCGCTTATCCCCTCAGCGTACGGAACGTCCGGAGCGGCCGGTTTTACGGCTACGCCGTCAGCATCGCCATCATGCTGGTCGCTTACATCGGCATCTTCCTGGGCGAGCACCTGGGGGACCAGGGCCGAATCCCGGCGTGGCTGGCCGCCTGGAACCCCCACCTCCTGTTAGGCCTGCCGGCCGTCGTCCTGTGGACCCGACTGGACCGACCCGCCCGCCGGACCTGGCGGGTCCGCTGGCCGACCCGCTGGCGGTGGGTCCCGGCCTGGGAGAATCCCCACGGCCCCGGGCGGCGGTGGTCCTGGCTGACGCACATCGATAGCTACCTCATCCGCGCGTGGGTCCGGTACTTCCTCGCCATCAGCCTCGTCCTGCTGAGCATCTACCTCATCGTCGAGGCCTTCCACCTGGTGGACGACATCGTCCGGAGCCGGGCGCCCCTGTCGGCCCTGGTCTTGCACCTGGCCTTCGCGACGCCGGGCTTCTACCACCAGCTCCTACCCATGACCTTGGCGATGAGCCTGATGGTGACCCTGGCCGTGCTCGAGAAATTCCGAGAGGTCACGGCCCTGAAGGCTCACGGCGTCAGCTACTACCGGGTCATGGCCCCCCTGCTGGTCATGACCGGCCTGACCGCCCTGATGGACTTCGGCCTTCAGGAGCGGGTCCTGCCCTGGACGTCCCAGATGGCGGCGGCCTACAAGCGGGTCGTCAAGGGACGGCCCCTCCAGCCGACCCTGGCCGTCCAGTGGCTCTTCGGCCGACGGGGCTACCTCTACCACTTTGACGCCTTCGACTCGACCCGGCAGGAGATGTTCGGCTTCGACATGTACGGCCTGAACTCAGAGCGCTGGCAGGTCGACTGGCACTGCCAGGCCCGGCAGGCGGTCTTCCGGCCCGGAGCGGGCGGCTGGTTCCTCCGAGACGCCTGGTGCTACGAGTTCAGCCCGGCGCCCCGGTTTGCCCGCTATCCGAGGGCCGTCGCCCGTATACCCGAACCGCCGGCCTACTTCGAATCGATCCAGCGACCCCCGGAACAGATGAACATCCCGGAGCTATACCGGTACATCCGGGACCTCCAGCGCAAGGGCTACCGGAGTCGGTCCTGGGAAGTCTACTGGGCGATGAAGTGGGTCGCCCCCCTGGGGGGCCTCGTCCTGTTTCCCCTGGCGATGGCCCTGGCCCTCCAGGGGGCCCGCCTGGGGACGGCTTACGGCGTCGTCGTCGCCCTCCTCATCGGATTTTTCCACTGGCTCCTCGTTCAGTTCGCTCAGATGATGGGCCTCGTGGAGGTCCTGCCGCCGTGGGCCGCCGCCGGCCTCCCCTACGGCTTTACTCTCCTGGTCGGCCTGTGGTTCTTGACGCGGGTCCGGACGTGAAGAGGGGGACTATCTGAGACGGAGGGTACGCATGGACTGGCGGGCCTTATTCGTGACCTTCATCACCGTATTTCTGGCCGAGATCGGGGACAAGACCCAGCTCCTGGTCGTCTCCTTGGCGGCCCGGCACCGGTCGCCCGGGATGGTCTGGCTGGGGGCCTGCCTGGCCCTGATCGCCGCCACGACCGTCGGCGTGGCCGTCGCTCAGTGGCTCAGCCTGTGGGTCCCCGCCGGGGTCCTCCGCATCGGCGCCGGGTCCCTATTCATCGTCCTGGGCGTCCTCATGGTCCTCGACGTGATGTGACGTAACCCTTGGGTCTGGGAGAAGGGCGTCCCATCGGCCTTTTCCATGACCCGGGAAGCCCGGTATCGCAGGAAAGCGACGAGGGACGGAGGGACGCGTGACGGCGTCAAGTCCCGGCCTTTCGGCCTCGGCGATGGCTTTTTCCGGACCCGTCACTCGTCACTCCGTCACGATTCGGGAGGACTCTCTCCATGACCGTCATCGGGATGCTGGGCTGTGGCACCGTCGGGACGGGGTTCCTCGAGGTCCTCAAGCGCCGCCGCTGGCACGAGGGCCGCTTTCCCGTCCGGCGGGCCCTCGTGACCGACCCCCGCCGGGAGCGACTGCTTCCCATCGCCGTGGAACTCACGGACCGACCGGAGGCCGTCGTCGGTGACCCCGACATCCAGGTCGTCGTCGACGTCCTGCCCGACAGCGCCGCGGCATACGGGGTCGTCGTACAGGCCCTGGAAAACCGGAAGGCCGTCATCACGGCCAACCGGGCCCTGGTCGCCGAACACGGTCTCGAGCTCGAGCGACTGGCCCTTCGCCAGAACGTCCCCTTCTTGTACCGGGCGGCCCTCCTGGCCGGCGTGCCGGCGGCGGCCGCCCTTTCGGAGTACACGCTCGTCTCGCCGGTCCGGGCCATCTGCGGCGTCCTCCACCGGGCCGGTCACGTGGCCCTGACGGTGATGACCCAGGGGCGGTCCCCCGAGGACGCCCTCCGGGAGATGGCCGAGATGGGCTACATACCGGCCCGACCGGCGTCGGAATCGGACGAGCGGGAGGACCTGTGGAGTTTGGTCCTCCTCGTCCGGATGGTCACCGGGGCCTTCCCCCGGCTGGACCACATCCGGCGTCGGGGGCTCCAGGGGGTCGAGGCCGCTGACCTGGCGGTGGCCCGACAGATGGGCTTCGCGGTCAAGCCCCTCGTCTTTTGGGAGGAAACGCCCCAGTGGCATCGGGCCATCGCCGAACCAATGGCCGTCCCCCTGACCCATCCCCTGGCCCATCTGGCCGGATATGAGGGCGCCCTTCTCGTCTGGTACGAGGACATCGGGCCTCAGCTCTATACGGGGCTGGGGGGCGGAGCCCTCCCGACGGCGGCGGCCCTCGTCGCCGACCTCTTGAGCCTCGCCGCCTGGACTCCCCGGGCGCCGCTCGCCGAGCCCTGGCAGAGCTACCGGGCCGACCATGCCATGGACGCCTACCTCCTGCGGTTCGTCCTGGCCCGCCAGGCCGAGAGCCTCCGTACGTGCGTCGAGGGTCTCGAGCGCTCTAACGTCCTCATCCACCGGCTGGAGACGGCCCTTCACGAATCGATGAGGACCCTGGAGGTCGTCGTCCTGACCGAGCCCGTGCCCGACCAGACGATGGCCGACGTCCTGAACGCCCTCCGGCGCCAAAGCGCCGTCCAGTCCATTCAGGCCTTCCGGATTCCGGCCATCTTCCGATGGGACCCCGTCCGCGTGTTCCGACCCGGCTCGACCCCGCCCCGGCGCTGACGCCCCAAAGAGATTGCGAAGGGAGAATATCCAGGCCCGTCGGGGTACATGAAAGGGGTCGGTCCGTGGCGTCGGCGGTTGCACCAGCGGGCGTAGCGGCGTATTTTAATCCCGGGACCCGTCCCCAAATTCTCTCCTTCGGTCGCACGGAGGCCTTCCCTTGCGAGGCCGACGGATAGGAGTCAGTCTGTGGACGCTGGGGTGGCTCATGGGGATGGTCCCGGCCGTGTGCGGGACCTCCCTGTGGACATGTATGCACTTCCGGCCCGAGGCGACCCCGCATACCTGCTGTGAAACGTCCGCCGAGGGCTTCCGCCTCGACGTCCCGCCGAGAGTGCCCGGGGGTCCTTTGCCGGTCGGTCCTTGCCATCCCTCGCTTCCGGTGACTCCCGGCGGTACCTGCCTGGAACCCCTACCGGCCTTGCTGACTCCGGCTTTGGGGAAGGCTCTCGGCTTTTCCGACCTCCTGCACCGGGCCAGCACGGCGATCGGCGTGGGTGGCCTCGAAGCCCCCGGCGACGCCGGTTCGTCCCACGGCGATCGTCTGGGCCCGCTCTGGACGTCTTCGGTCCCCCTCTATCGATTCGCCTGCCAACTCCGCTGTTAGCCTCCCTGACGGGTCGAATCCCTCGTTGGGGTACCTCAAAGGGGTAGAGTCTACTTTCTGCATTTCCCCGTGAGGCAGTCGGCAGATAGGGCATACGGCGGACCCCATCTCTTGGCTCCTAATCTCGCATCCGGGGACGGTGCCCCGGCCTTCCATGCGACTTGCCCGCCTGCCCATCGGCTCAACTGCCCGGATCGCCTTACTGCCTGGTCACGGAGTCGTTCCCCATGGTCTGGAAGATTTCCGTCTCTATCGCCCTGTCTATCGGCCTGACGCTCGGAGCCGGCGGTCCGGCCGACCCCCTGGCCGACCTGGTCGAGGAGCTCCGGGCGCAGAACCCGACGCTCCGGCAACTCCGGTCTGAGGTGGCGGCGGCCGAGCAGAGGGTCGCCCCGGCGGGTGCGCTCCCGAACCCGATGATCACCGTCGGCGGGATGAGCATCGGCGGGCCCGTCCCAGGAGCTGAGCTGGGCCGGGAGGAGATGGCCCAACTGGGGGTCGGCCTCGTCCAGGGCCTGTCCTTTCCCGGCAAGCTCCGCTGGGGCCGGGAAGTCGCCCGTCAGGAAGTCGCCGTCCGGGAAGCCCGTCTGCGGGCCGTCGAGGTCGAACTCATTCGTCAACTCAAGGACCGGTATTACGAACTGGCCTTCCTCGAGCGGTGGCGGGAGGTCCTCCTTCAGAGTCAACGCATCCTCCAGGTCCTCCAAGCGGGCGCCCAGGCCCTGTATGTGACGGGCCGGGAAAATCAGCAGAGCGTCCTGCGGGCCCAGTCCGAACTGACCCGACTCCAGTCCGAGCTCCTGGACCTGGAGCGGATGCGGGGGGAAGTCATCGCCCAGTTGAACGCCCTACTCGGGCGGGAACCCCAGCGGCCCTGGACGGTGGCGACTTCGCTCCCCGTCCCCGGGGCCGGGGCTCCGGCGGACGGGTCCCTGGGGTCGTCCTCTGGGCCTGACCTGGGCCTGCCCCCGGAATCGGATCTCTACGAATGGGCCCAGGCCCGGAACCCAGAACTTCAGGAAGTCCGGGCCATGTTAGAGCGGGACGACCGGATGGTCGCCCGGATGCGGCGGGACCTGTATCCCGACCTGACGCTGATGGCCGGCTACTGGAACCGGGGCGGCCTGCCGCCGCTCTATGAAATCCGCATCGGCCTGGAGATTCCGGTCTTTTGGAAGCGCAAGGAGGCGCCCCGCATCGAGGAAGCCCTTCAGATGAAGGCCGCCGACGAGGCCCTCCTTCAGGCCCGCTGGCTCGACGTCGCCCAACGCATCCGGGAGGCCTACCTCCAGGCGACGACGGCCGCCCAGACGTGGCGCCTCTATCGGTCGACGCTCCTGCCCCAGCTTCAGACGACCCTCGACAGCGGCTTGGCGGCATACCGGGTCGGCAGACTGACGTTCGTCCAGGTCTTGGAGACCTGGCAGGCCCTCCTGGCGGCGGAGGTCGAGACGGCCCGGCAGTTGAAGGCCTTCTACCAGGCCCGGGCCCGGCTGGAGGCACTCGTAGGGGGCGGTGAGGGGTTCGGGAATTCGGGAGTCCGGGAGCTCAGCAGTTCGGCAGATGGGCAAGCCCAAACGCCCGTCGGTATTCGGACGACTCCGTCCGGGGAAGGCTCCCCGAATTCCCGAACTGCCGGAATCCCGAGCTCCCGAATTCCCGGAACTGCCCCTTAAGATGAGGAGGAACGTCATGCGACTACGACCGTGGGCATACGGACTCATCGGACTGGGGGTCCTGCTGGTCGTCGCCGTGGCGGTCGGACTCTCCGGATGGTGGGGGCGCAAGGTCCCGCAATCCCCCCACGCCGACCACGGGGCCAGTCCGACGCCGGCGGGGGAGCGGAAAATCCTCTATTGGTATGACCCGATGCACCCCTGGATCCGCTCCGACAAGCCGGGGAAGGCGCCCGACTGCGGGATGGACCTCGTCCCCAAGTATGCCGACGAGGCGGGCACCGAGACGACGCCCGGGACGGTCTACATCTCCCCGGCCCGTCAGCAACTCATCGGCGTCCGTACGGGTCCCGTCGTCCGGCGTCCCGTCCGCAGGGTCCTCCGGACGGTCGGGACCGTCGCCGTCGACGAGACCCTCATCCATCACATCCACACCCGCATCTCCGGCTGGGTCCGTCACGTGTACGTCAGCTTCGCCGGCCAGTTCATCCAGAAGGACCAACCCATCTTGGACATTTACAGTCCGGACGTCCTGGCGACCGAACAGGAGTACCTACTGGCCCTCCAGCTCCGGGACGGCCTCCGGGACGCCGACCCCGAGGCCCGCCGGCAGGCCGAGCAGGCCGTCCGGGACGCCCTCCGGCGACTCCGCCTGTGGGACATCCCGCCGGACGAGGTCGAGCGCCTCGAGCGGACCCGCCAGCTGGCCGAGGTCGTCCCCATCCGGGCCGCCATGAGCGGCTACGTCCTGGAACTGAACGTCCGGCACGGGATGTACGTCGCGCCGGAGATGGAAATTTACAAGGTCGCCGACCTCCGCCGGGTGTGGGTCCAGGTCGTCGTGTACGAACCGGACTTGGACCTCGTCCGGGTCGGCCAGCCCGTCCGCGTCACGGCCCGGGGCTACCCGGACCGGGTGTGGGAGGGCGTCGTCGACTACGTGTATCCCGACGTGGACCCCCAGACCCGGACCGTCCGGGTCCGGCTGAGTCTGCCGAATCCGGGCTATGTCCTGAAGCCCGGGATGTACGTCGATGCCGAGCTCCGACGGGACCTGGGAGAACAGCTCGTCGTCCCGGCCGAGGCGGTCGTCGACACGGGCGTCCGGCAGTACGTCTTCGTCGTCCGGGGGGAGGGTTACTTCGAACCCCGGGAAATCCGGACGGGCGGACGGGTCGAGGAGGGATACGTGGTCCTCCAGGGACTCCAAGAGGGCGACACCGTGGTCACGTCAGGCAATTTCCTCATCGATTCGGAGAGTCAGTTCCGGCTGGCCATGGAGACGATGACCGGTCCCGGACCGGTTTCGCATCCTGCCCATACGCCGACTTCGACGCCGGCCCCGCCTACGGTCCCCCCGTCGTCCCGACGGGACGGCGTCATCGAGGTCCGGGTCACCGAAAAGGGATTCCAGCCAGCGACCGTCCGGATCCCAGCGGGTCAGTCCGTGACGTTGCGGTTTCTGCGGGTGACAGAAAATACGTGTGCGACCGCCGTGCACATCCCCGACCTGAAGGTCCGACAGGAGCTTCCCCTGAACCGTCCCGTGGAAGTCCCGGTGCGCCGGGACCGTCCAGGTCGTCTTTCGTTCGCGTGCGGCATGGACATGGTCACCGGAACCATCGTCGTGGAGGAGCGACCGTGATTGCCCGCATCATCGAGTGGAGTGCCCGGAATCCCGGTCTCGTCCTGCTGGGGACGCTGGCGGCCGTCCTGTGGGGCGTCTACGCCGTCGGCCGCGTCCCCCTGGACGCCATCCCCGACCTGTCGGACCCCCAGGTCATCATCTACACGGAGTGGCCCGAGCAGAACCCAGCCGTCATCGAGGACCAGGTGACCTACCCCATCGTGACGACGTTCCTGGCGGCCCCGCGGGTCCAGGTCGTCCGGGGTTTTTCCTTCTTTGGCGTCTCCTTCGTGTACGTCATCTTTGAAGAGGGGACCGACATCTATTGGGCCCGGAGCCGGACGCTGGAGTACCTCCAGACGGTCCGTCAGAAACTCCCGCCGGGCGTCGAGCCCCGGCTGGGCCCCGACGCCACGGGCGTCGGCTGGGGCTTCATGTATGCCCTCGTCGACCGCACGGGCCGGCACGACCTGGCCCAGCTCCGGACGATTCAGGACTTTTACGTCAAGTATGCTCTCGAGAGCGTCCCCGGCGTCGCCGAGGTCGCCAGCCTCGGCGGATTCGTCCGCCAGTACCAGGTCACGCTCGACCCCAACAAGCTCTTGGCCTACCGGGTCTCCGTCGAGACCGTCATGAACGCCATCCGGAATTCGAATCGGGAGACGGGCGCCCGGGTCTTCGAGGTCGGCGGCCGGGAATACATGATCCGGGCCCGGGGCTACGTCCGGAGCCTCCAGGACCTCGAGGAGGTCGTCGTCAAGGTCAACGACGCCGGCGTGCCCGTCCGGCTTCGGGACCTCGGGACGGTCCAGTTCGGGCCGGAGATCCGGCGGGGCGTCGCCGAACTCAACGGCGAGGGCGAGGTCGTCGGCGGCATCGTCGTCGTCCGCTACGGCCAGAACGTCCTGGAGGTCGTCGAGCGGGTCAAGCGGAAGCTCGACGAGGTCCGGCCGAGCCTCCCGCCCGGCGTCGAGGTCGTCGTGACCTACGACCGGAGCGACCTCATCCACAAGGCCATCGCCACGCTGACCGACGAGCTCGTCAAGATCTCGGCCGTCGTGGCGGCCGTCTGCCTGGTCTTTCTCCTGCACTTGCCGAGCGCCCTCGTCATCATCACGGTCCTGCCCGTCGCCGTCCTGATGGGCTTCATCGCCATGTACTACCTGAACATCTCGGCCAACGTGATGTCTCTCGGCGGGATCGCCATCGCCATCGGGGCGATGGTCGACTCGGCCATCATCATGGTCGAGCAGGCCCACAAGCGGCTCGAGGAGTGGGAACGCCGGGGCCGGCCGGGGTCCCGGTCGGCCGTCATCGTCCGGGCGGCCCAGGAGGTCGGGCCCAGCCTGTTCTTTGCCCTCCTGGTCATCACGGTCAGCTTTCTGCCGGTCTTCACCCTGGAGGCCCAGGAGGGTCGGCTTTTCAAGCCCCTGGCGTACACGAAGACGTTCTCGATGCTGTTCGCCTCCTTTGTGGCCGTCACCCTCACACCGGTCATGATGGTCGCTTTCCTCCGGGGGAAGGTCCGACCCGAGGAGCGGAACCCCGTCAGTCGGTTCCTCCATCGGGTCTACGAGCCGACCCTGCGGGCCTGCCTGCGGCACCGGTGGGTCGTCCTGGGCGTCGCCCTCGGCCTCATGGTCTCGGCCGTCTGGGCTTTTCGCCAGCTGGGCAAAGAGTTCATGCCGCCCCTCTGGGAGGAGTCGTATCTGTACATGCCCGTGACGGTCCCGGGGGCTTCCGTGACGACGGTGACTCAGCTCCTTCAGGTGACGGACCGAATCATCCGGCAATTCCCCGAGGTCGCCCTCGTCTTCGGCAAGGCCGGCCGGGCCGAGACGGCGACGGACCCGGCGCCCCTGGAGATGTTCGAGACGACGGTCCTCCTGAAGCCCCCGTCCCAGTGGCGGCCCGGCATGACACCCGAGAAGCTCCAGCAGGCCCTCAACGACGCCCTCCAGGTCCCCGGCCTGGCGAACATCTGGACGATGCCGATCCGGAACCGCATCGACATGCTGACGACGGGGATCCGGACGCCCATCGGCATCAAGATTTTCGGGATGAACTTGCAAGAGATCGAACGCATCGGACGGGAAATCGAGACCGTCCTACGGACGGTCCCGGGGACCCGGAACGCGTTCGCCGAACGGGTCGGCCAGGGTTACTACCTCGACCTCGTCGTGAACCGGACCGAGGCGGCTCGGTACGGACTGAACGTCGCCGACGTCCAGAACGTCTTCCAGGCGGCCATCGGGGGCATGAACGTCACGATGACCGTCGAGGGCCGGGAGCGGTATCCCGTCCTGGTCCGGTATGCCCGGGGCCTGCGGGACGACGTCGAGAAGCTGAAGCGGGTCCTCATCGACACGCCGACGGGGGCCCAGATTCCCCTGTCGGCCGTCGCCGAATTCCGGTGGGCCGTCGGGCCGTCCATGATCAAGAGCGAGGAGGGCTACCTCGTCGGCTACGTCTTCGTCGATATGACGGGCCGGGACGTCGGCGGCTACGTCGAGGAGGCCAAGCGGGTCGTCCAGCAGAGCGTGAAGCTCCCGCCGGGCTACCGCCTCGAGTGGTCGGGCCAGTACGAGTACATGGCCCGGGTCTGGCGGCGGCTCCGGCTGGTCGTCCCCCTGACGCTGTTCATCGTCGTCCTGCTCCTGTACCTGAACACCCGTTCGGCCGTCGAGACGGCCATCGTCCTGCTGGCCGTGCCCTTTTCCCTCATCGGGGCCTTCTGGCTGTTGTACTTGCTGAAGTACAACCTGTCGGTCGCCGTCTGGACGGGGATCATCGCCCTGCTCGGCCTGGACGCCGAGACGGGCGTCGTGATGCTCCTGTACCTGACGCTGAGCTACCGCCAGTGGCGGGCCGAGGGGCGGCTCCGAAGCCTGAAGGACTTTGTCGAGTGCATCATGGAGGGGGCCGTCCAGCGGGTCCGGCCCAAGATGATGACGGTCGGGGTCATCCTGGCCGGGCTGATCCCCGTCCTCTTTGCCACCGGCGTCGGGGCCGACGTGTGGCGGCGGATGGCGGCGCCGATGGTCGGGGGCGTCGTGTCGTCCCTGCTGATGGAACTCCTGGTCTATCCCGTCTTATTCTATATGTGGAAGCGGTCCACGGAGCTGAAAGAGTTGACATGAAGGGGAGAAGGCGTTCCGAGCGCCTTCTTGCCTTCCGTCGCCCCCCGACGGCCGAGGCAGGGGATGCAGGCCGAACGATTCCACGAAGACTTGATCGAGACCCGACGTCGGCGACCGGACCTCCGGCGGGCGGCCCTGCTCCCGCCGGTCATCGGCCTGCACGTCCTGTTGGCCGGCGCCCTGGTCCTGGCCTCGGCGTGGTCGGTCCAGTACCTCGACGAGCCGCCCGTCCCGGCCCTGCTGGTCGGGGGGTCCGGCTCGCTGGGGCCGCCGCCCCCACCGCCCCCGCCACCCCCCGTGTCGGGCCGACGGGTCGGACCGTCTTCGGCTCCCGCCCGACCCCGGCCGTCCGAGGCGCCCCCCCTGGAAGTCGCCCCCATCGCCATCCCGGAGTTTACGCCCGAGGTGATCGTCCCTGCCGGTGAAGGCTCCGAGACCGGCGAGGAACTCGCCGGGGCTTTCGAGGGAGACCCCGTCGGGGGCGTCCCGGGCGGCGTCGCAGGCGGCGTGCCCGGGGGCGTCCCGGGCGGGGTCCCCGGCGGTGTGCCCGGTGGGGTCCTCGGCGGCATCCCGGGCCTCGGGGGCGTCCAGGTCGGTCCTGGCGAGGGCGAACCGCCCGTCGCCATCTCGAAGGTCCCGTGCTTTTACCCTCCGGAAGCCCGCCGGAACCGTATCGAGGGCGTCGTCATCCTCCTCCTGGTCGTCCGCCGGGACGGGACGGTCGGCCCGATCCGGGTCGTCCGGTCGGTCGACCGGGTCCTCGACCAGGCGGCCATCGAGTGTGTCCGCCAGTGGCGGTTCAGGCCGGGGACCCTCCGGGGCCAGCCCGTCGACGCCCTGTTCAGCCTCACGATCGCCTATTCGATTCAGGGCGGTTTCTAAATCACGAAGCGGTCGGGTAGTCGGGCCGTCCGTCGGCGGAGGTGAACACCCTGGCCTTCACGCACATCCCCTCCAACGTCTTGCTATGTCTCGTACCCCTCATGCCCGATCTGCG
>FWWL01007057.1_pt1 | contig 14615 bp, 14 predicted proteins | sample 2228331 | NCBI WGS metagenome assembly FWWL01 (sample SAMEA103939775, study PRJEB20133) | metagenome
TCCTGGCCCGGCCCCCGCTCTTGCAGGTTGCGGGGGCGGGCGGGGGCCACGGGCACCAGCGTCTCCCGAAAGATGCGCCGCACGGTGAGGACGCGGATGTGGTGCATGAGCTGCTCCCACATGTCGTGGGCCTCCCGTCGGAACACGGTGAGGGGGTCCTGCCCCCCGTAGCCGTGGAGGCCCACACCCTGTCGCATCTCGTCCAGGGCCGTCAGGTGGTGGACCCACAGGCGGTCGATGGTGGACAGCATCACCAGGCGCTCCAACAGGCGCATCTTCTCCGGCCCCAGCTCCCGCTCCTTCTCCTCCAGCAGGTGCCGGGCGTGGGCCAGCACGGCCTCCTGCAGCTCCTCCGGCTCCATCTCCTCCACCTGCTGGGGGGAGAGGGGAGGGGGATAGGGGAAGATGTCCCCTAGGGCCCGCAGGAGGGCCTTGGGCTCGGCCTCCGGGTCTTGGTGATAGCGGTGCAGGAGCTCACTTACCTCCTGGCGGACCATCTCCCAGATGTTGGCCCGCAGGTCGGCCCCCAGGAGGATCTTGCGTCGCTCACCGTAGATGAGCTCGCGATGGGTGTTCATGACATCGTCGTACTGGACCACATACTTGCGGATGTCGAAGTTGTGGGCCTCTACCTTGGTCTGGGCCTGCTCGATGGCCTTGGAGACCATGGCGCTCTCCAGGGGGGTATCCTCGTCCATGCCCAGGCGGGCCAAAAGCCCCTTTACCCACTCTGGGGCGAAGCGGCGCATGATGTCGTCGTCGAAGGAGACGAAGAAGCGGGAGGAGCCGGGGTCGCCCTGGCGTCCAGAGCGGCCCCGCAGCTGGTTGTCGATGCGTCGGGCTTCGTGGCGCTCGGTGCCGATGACGTGCAGGCCGCCGGCGGCCACTACCCGGTCGTGCTCCTCCTGCCACAGGCGGCGGGCCTCCTGGCGGATGCGGGCCTGCTCTTCCGGGGGCAAGGCCACCAGGTTGAGGCCCCGTTCCCGGGCCAGCCGCTCCGCCAGCAGGTCGGGGTTGCCCCCTAGGATGATGTCCACGCCCCGCCCGGCCATGTTGGTGGCGATGGTCACCGCCCCGTAGCGCCCGGCCTGGGCGATGATGAGGGCCTCCCGCTCGTGGTGCTTGGCGTTGAGGACCTGGGGCTCCCGCAGGGGGCAGACCTCATGGTAGCGGGGGCACTCCCGGTTGCGGCACACGGCCATGCGCCGCACCATGTCTGCCAGCCGCTCCGAGTTCTCGATGGACACGGTGCCCACCAGCACTGGCCGCCCCTGGGCGTGCATCTCTTCGATCTCCCGCACCACCGCCCGCCACTTACCAGCCGCCGTGCGGTAGACCACGTCCGGATGGTCGATGCGGATCATGGGCTTGTGGGTGGGGATGACCACCACGTCCAGGCCGTAGATGGTGCGGAACTCCTCCCGCTCTGTCCAGGCCGTGCCCGTCATCCCCGCCAGCTTCTCGTACATGCGGAAGTAGTTCTGGATGGTGATGGTGGCGTAGGTGATGGACTCCCGCTGGATCTTCACCCCCTCCTTGGCCTCGATGGCCTGGTGGAGGCCGTCGGACCAGCGGCGCCCATACATGAGGCGGCCGGTGAACTCGTCCACGATGATGACCTGGCCGTCCTTGACCACGTAGTCCCGGTCCCGCTGGTAGAGGGCGTGGGCCTTGAGGGCGGCGTCCAGAAAGCGGGTCAGGCGATAGTGCTGGGGGTCGTAGATGTTGGCGATGCCCAGGGCCTTCTCCACCTTGGCTATCCCTTCTTCGGTGAGGGAGACGGCGCGGTGCTTATGGTCCACCACGTAGTCCTCCCCCTCCCGCAGGCGGGAGACGACGCGGGCAAAGGTGCGGTAGACCTCGTCCGACTCCTCGGCGGGGCCGGAGATGATGAGGGGGGTACGGGCCTCGTCGATGAGGATGTTGTCCACCTCGTCCACGATGGCGTAGTGGTGGGGGTGGTCTAAGCGCTGCACCACCTGGGAGAGGTCCACGGCCATGTTGTCCCGCAGGTAGTCGAAGCCGAATTCGTTGTTGGTGCCGTAGGTGATGTCGCACAGGTAGGCCTCTCGCCGGCTGATGGGCTCCAGGAAGCGGAGGCTGGGGTTGTCCAGGTTAGCCTGAGGGTTGTAGCGGTAGGCGGCCTCGTGCTGGAGGACGCCCACGCTAAGGCCCAGGGGGTGATATATGGGGCCCATCCACTGGGTGTCCCGCTTGGCCAAGTAGTCGTTTTGGGTCACCAGGTGGCAGCCCTTGCCCTCCAGGGCGTTGAGGTAGAGGGGGAGGGTAGCCACCAAGGTCTTGCCCTCACCGGTCTTCATCTCTGCCACCTTGCCCTGGTGGAGGACGATACCCCCCAGGAGCTGGACATCGAAGTGGCGCATGCCCAGGCGCCGCTTGGCCACTTCCCGCACTACGACGAAGGCCTCGGGCAGCAGGTCGTCTAGGGTCTCCCCGTGCTGCAGGCGGGCCCGGAACTGGTCGGTCTTGGCCCGCAGCTCGGCATCGGTGAGGCGCTCCATCTCCGGCTCCAGGCGGTTGATGGCTTCCACTAAGGGCCGGAGCTTCTTCAGCTCCCTCTCGTTCTCATCGCCGATGACCTTGCGTAGCACTCTAAGCATCCTATCACCTCAGTGCTCGTCGAATAGGGCCCCCACCGACTGGCCGGTATGGATGCGGCGGATGGCCTCCCCCAGGAGAGGGGCCACAGACAGCACGGTGATCTTGGGCAACATCTTGTGCGGAGGGATGGGAATGGTATCGGTCACCACCAGCTCCTTGAGGGGGCTCTGCTCAATGCGTTGGACGGCGGGCCCCGAGAGCACGGGGTGGGTGCAACAGGCGTACACCTCCCGCGCCCCATGGCGGAGGACCATGTCCACGGTGGCTACTAGGGTGCCGGCGGTGTCCACCTCGTCGTCCACGATGAGGGCCACCCGGCCCCGCACCTCGCCGATGATGTTCACCGCCTCCACCCTCTCCTGATTGCTCAGGCGCCTCTTCTCCACGATGGCCAGGGGCACCCCCAGGCGATCGGCTACCCGCCGGGCCCGCTTGGCGTCCCCCACATCGGTGGCCACCACCGTCACCTCCTGCAGGCGGGGGCCCAACTTCTCCCGGAAGTGGCGGGCCAGAATGGCCAGGGCCGTCAGCTCGTCCACAGGGATGTTGAAGAAGCCCTGGATCTGGCCGGCGTGCAGGTCGATGGTCAGGAGCCGGTCGGCCCCCGCCACCTCCAGGAAGTTGGCGATGAGGCGAGCGGTGATGGGCACGCGGGGCTGGTCCTTCTTGTCGCTGCGCCCATAGGCGTAGTAGGGGACCACGGCCGTGATGCGCCCGGCGGAGGCCCGCTTGGCGGCATCGATCATGATCAGAAGCTCCATGATGCGAGTGTTGACGGGGGAGACGAAGGGCTGCACCAAGAACACATCGCAGGAGCGGATGTTCTCCAGGTAGCGGACAAAGACGTTCTCGTTGCTGAACTCGAACACGTCCGCCTGCCCCAGCGGTATCTCCAGGTAACGACAGATGGCCTGGGCCAGCTCCGGATGGGCCCGCCCACTGAACACCTTGAGCTCCGTGTACATCCCTGACCTTCCCCCCAGGGGCTGGGGCCACCAAGGCCCCTATCCCAATATAGCACAGGCCTCCCCATCGCTCCCCCTTGCCCCATCGGAGGACAGATGCATACAATGGCAAATGTCACTGGATGCAAAGAGGGCCCCAGCCATGGACGAGCCTTTGACGGTGGAGAAGCAGGCCTGCCGCTGTCTGCGGCTCACCTTTCGCTACCGAGGGGAGGAGGTGGGGTGGGCCCAGCTCCACTGGTCGGCCCCCCAGGTGGTGGAGGTGGTAGCCCTGGAGGTGGCCCCCGCCCACCGCGGCAGGGGCCTGGGGCGCCGGATCCTGACCCTCTGCCTGGAAGTGGCCCGCCGCTACGGGGCTCGCACGGTCACCGCCCATACCTCCCCGCACAATGGGCCTGCCTACCACCTGTTCCTAGACCTGGGCTTCCGCCCCCAGGACACGGAAGCCCACCTGCAACGCCCCCTCTGAGAGCCCTTGACACAAGAAATGCATCGGCATATCATTGCATTTGAGTCTTAGAAGGTCATGCATCTGTTGGCGTCCAATCATGAGTTGTGAGTCAGAAACCGTTAACACTTTGCGACGGGCGGGGCAGAAGGTGACCCCCCAGCGCATTGTGATCCTCTCTGCCCTGCGGCATGCCGGGCGCCACATGACGGCAGCCGAGCTCCTAGAGGAGGTGCGGCGCCAGTTCCCCTTTGTGGACATCTCCACCGTCTACCGCACCCTGGGGGCGGCCAAGGAGCTGCGGCTGGTGACCGAGGTCCGCATGGGGGGAGGGGAGACGGAATACGAATGGGTGGGCCAGGGCCGCCATCACCACCTCATCTGCCGGCGCTGCGGCGAGGTGAGCCGCATCGACGATGCCTATCTGGGGGGCCTGGCCGCTGCCCTCCTGGAGGACTACGGCTTCCGCGCCGACCTGGACCACTTCGCCATCTTCGGCATCTGCCGTCGTTGCGGAGGTGAGAGGCCATGAGATGGACGCTTGTGGCCCTCGCCGCCGCCCTGGCCCTGACCGCCTGCGGCGGCCAGGCAGGCCAGCGAGGGGCCATAAAGGTGGTCACCAGCGTATCGCCCATCACCAGCATCGTGGAAAACATCGCCTGCCACCGGGCAGAGGTGGTAGGGGTCATCCCGGAGGGGGAGGACTCCCACACCTACGAGCCCCCCACCTCGGTGGTCAGGGAGGTGGCCCAGGCCGACCTCATCATCCTCAACGGCCTATACCTGGAAGAGCCCCTCCTGAAGCTGGCCGAGGCCAACAAGAAGGGCGGGGCCGAGATCCTCCTCTTGGGAGATGAAAGCGTGTCCCCCGCCGAGTATAAGTTCGACTTCAGCTTTCCCCCCGAGGGGGGCAAGCCCAACCCCCACGTTTGGCCCAGCGTCCGCCGAACCATGGAGTATGCCCGCCTGATAAAGGAGGCCTTGGCGCGCCACGACCCCCAGGGTGCCGCCATCTACGAGGCCCATTACCAGGCCTTCCTGCAACGCCTGCGGGCCCTGGACCGGGCCATCCAGGAGGCGGTGGCCACCGTTCCCCCTGAGCGGCGCAAGCTCCTCACCTACCACGACTCCTGGGCCTACTGGGCCGACGACTACGGGTTCCAGGTCATTGGGGCTATCCAGCCCTCGGACTTCAAGGAGCCCTCGGCCCAGGAGGTGGCCCGCATCATCGACCAGATCCGCAAGGAAGGGGTGCCGGCCATCTTCGGCTCGGAGGTCTACCCCAGCGAGGTCATGGAACAGATCGCCCGCGAGACGGGGGCCCGCTACGTCACCGACCTGCGGGACGACGACCTGCCAGGGGAGCCCGGCGACCCCCTCCACTCTTACATTGGCATGATGCTGGAGAACATGCGGGCCATCGTCTCCGCCCTGGGGGGCGATCCCGCGGCCCTGGACCAGGTAGACCCCTCCCTGGTCTGCCCCCAGGGGAGCCTGGCCCGCTACTACTAGGGAGGGCCATGCTCCACCCCTACCCGCACCAGCCCACCGGCCCCGGCCCCTTGGTGCAGATAAGGGGCCTCACCTGTGGCTATGGGGGCCCACCGGCCTTGGTGGACATCCACCTGGACATATGGCCGGGGGAGTTTGTGGGCCTGCTGGGGCCCAGCGGGGCAGGCAAGACCACCCTTCTGCGGGCCATCCTAGGGGCCGTCCAGGTATACCGGGGCCAGGTCCTGGTGGAGGGCCAGCCTGTGGGGCGCAAACGCCCCCCTGTGGGCTATGTGCCCCAGCTGGAGACGGTAGACTGGAACTTCCCTGTGACCGTGGAGGAGGTGGCCCTCATGGGCCTGGCCTCCTCCCCCTGGCCCTGGCCCACACGGCGGGAGCGGGAGCGCGTCCATGCCGTCCTGGAGCGGCTGGGCATCGCCCATCTGGCCAAGCGCCATATCCGCGCCCTCTCTGGCGGCCAGCAACAGCGGGCCTTCCTGGCCCGGGCCCTGGTGGGCAACCCCCGCCTCCTCCTCCTAGACGAGCCCACCGCCGGGGTGGACATCAAGACCCGCGACGATATCCTCCACCTCCTGCACGAGCTCAATCACGAGGGCACCACCATCATCCTCACCACCCACGAGATCAACGCCGTGGCCGCCCACCTGCCGCGGGTGGTCTGCCTCAACCACCACCTGGTGGCCGATGGCCCCCCGGCCCAGGTCTTCACCCCTCAGATCCTGGGCCAGACCTACGGGGCGGAGATGGTGGTGGTCCAGCACAATGGGCTGGTGCTGGTGGCCGAGCGGCCCCACCGCTACTACGAGGAGCACGTGGCCCGCCGGAGGGAGCCCCATGCTTGAGCCCTTCCAGTACCAGTTCTTCGTGCGGGGGATGGTGGTGGCCGCTCTGGTGGGCACCCTATGCGGTCTGGTGGGCACCTATGTGGTTTTGCGGCGCATGAGCTACATCGGCCATGGTCTTTCCCACGCCATGCTGGGGGGAGCGGTAGTGAGCTATGTCATGGCCTTCAATTTCTATGTGGGGGCAAGCCTCTGGGGCTTCCTGGCCGCCCTCCTCATAAATGGGGTGGCCCGCCGCCGCCAAGCGGTGGGGGCCGATGCGGCCATCGGCCTCATCACCACCGCCAGCTTCGCCCTGGGGGTGGCCATCATCAGCCGCTATCGCACCTTCACCCGCAACTTCGAGGCCGCCCTCCTGGGCAACCTCCTGGGGGCAGGCCCAGACGACGTGTGGGTGGTGGCGGCCATGACCGGCCTGGCCATCGCCTTTGTCCTCCTCACCTATCGTCGTCTCCTCTTCCTCACCTTCGACCCGGAGGTGGCCGCCTACTATGGGGTGCCCACGGGCTGGCTGGACGCCCTGTTTGCCCTCCTCCTGGCAGGCACCATCATCGTCTCCATGCAGGTGATCGGGGTCACCATGCTGGTAGGGGTGCTCATCATCCCCGCGGCCACCGCCCGCCTCCTCACCGACCGCTTCCCCGTGATGCTGGCCCTCTCGGCCCTCATCGGCACCGTCAGCGGGCTCCTGGGCATATACGTCAGCTACTTCCTGGACGTCTCTTCGGGGGCCAACGTGGTGCTCACGGCTACTGCCTTCTTCGCCCTGGCCTATGCCTGGTCGGCAGTGCGCCACCGTCTGGCCGCCATCCAGGGCCTCCGCGCCCTGCACTAGCCTCACCTGCGCCCCGGCCTCGCCCGTCTGGATAGCGTGGGGGAGGCCCCTGGAAACGAAGACCCACGTCCTAGGGCGGGAGGCCAGTCGCTGCTGGCCGCACAGGACGTGTAGTTCCCTTGCCAGCACATGGAAGGCCTCATCGTCAGTGTGGTTGAAGCCCTTGCGCTGTCCAAAATAAAATAGGGTGTCGTGTTATCCCGAGAGGTTCAGACCATCTTAGAGGCCGCCCGTGCCGCTTGGGAGCGGGGCCAACAGGTGGCCTTGGCCACGGTGGTGAAGGTCATCGGCTCCGCCTACCGCCGGGAAGGGGCCAAGATGCTGGCCCACGAGGACGGCACCGCCACCTGCATGATTTCCGGCGGTTGCCTGGAGCCAGAGGTGGTGGAGGTGGCCAAAAAGGCCATGCGCCAGGGCCAGGCCGTGCGCACCCGCTACGACTTGGACGAGGACACCATGTGGGGCCTGGGCCTGGGCTGTGGCGGGGCGGTAGAGCTGCTCATTGAGCCCCTGCAGGAGGGGAGCCTCCTCTTCCGTTTTCTGGAGATGCAGGCCCGCGGGGAAGAGGCCGTCCTGGCCACCCCCTTGTCGGGAGGGGAGGGGCGACTCCTCCTGCAGGCCGACGGCTCGGGCCAGGGGGACATCCGCCCCCCGCCCATGGAGGAAGCGGCCCTAGAGGCCGCCCGCGCCCTCCTGGCCCAGGGGGCCCCCAGGGCCCGCACCGTGGCTGCCGGGGAGGGGGAGCTGTTCCTGGACGTCAGCTCCCCCCCGCCCAGGCTGGTGGTGTTTGGGGCCGGGCATGACGCCATACCTCTGGTGGCCATGGCCCAGGAGCTGGGGTTCCGGGTGACCTTGGTGGACCCCCGCCCGGCCTATGCTACCCCAGAGAGGTTCCCAGGGGCAGAGATCGTCCTCGCCCGTCCCCATGAGCTAGGGCAGAAGGTCGCCCTGGACCGCCATTCTTATGTGGTGATTATGAACCACCACGTGGACCGGGATCGGGAGGCCTTGGCCTTCGCCCTTGGGAGCCCAGCGCCTTACATCGGCCTGCTGGGCCCTCGCAGCCGCTTCCGGAGGTTGGCCGAAAAGTTGGAGATAGGGCCCGCCGATCTAGAGCGCATCTATAGCCCTGTGGGCCTGGACATTGGGGCCGAGGCCCCGGAGGAGGTGGCCCTGAGCGTCCTGGCGGAGGTGATGGCCGTGCAGCGGGGGCACAGGGGCCGCCATCTGCGGGAGAGGGAGGGCCCCGTCCACGCCCGGCCCGAGGGCTAGGCCCCCCGGCGAGGGAAGGGGGCCAGGCGGGCCCTCTCCCCCAGCTCCTCCTCGATGCGTAAGAGGCGGTTGTACTTGGCCGTGCGCTCCCCGCGCGCCGGGGCCCCGGCCTTGATCTGGCCTGCCCCTGTGGCCACCGCCAGGTCGGCGATGGTGGTGTCCTCCGTCTCCCCCGAGCGGTGGGAGATGATGCAGGCATACCCGGCCTCCCGGGCCAGGGCCATGGCCTGGAGGGTCTCGCTGAGGGTGCCGATCTGATTGGGCTTGACCAGCACGGCATTGGCCACCCGGCCCTGGATGCCCTGGCGAATGCGCCCCACATTGGTGACGAAGAGGTCGTCCCCCACCAACTGCACCTTCTGTCCCAGGCGGCGGGTGAGGAGGCCCCAGCCCTCCCAATCGTCCTGGGCCAGCCCGTCCTCGATGCTCACCAGGGGGTAGCGGGCGCACCAGTCCTCCCACAGGGCCACCATCTCTTCGGCGGAGAGCACCCTCCCCTCCCTGGGGAGGTGGTAGCGGCCCTGGGCGTAGAGCTCGCTGGCGGCGGCGTCCACGGCCAGGGCCACTTCCTGGCCGGGGCGGCGGCCAGCGGCCTCCACCGCCTGTAGCACCAGGGACAGGGCCTCCTCGTTGCGCGAGAGGGGAGGGGCAAACCCCCCCTCATCCCCCACTCCGGTATATAGGCCTCGCCCCTCCAGGAGGCGGCCTAGGGCGTGATAGACCTCCACCCCCCAGCGCAGGGCCTCAGCGAAGGTAGGGGCCCCTACAGGCACCACCATGAACTCCTGAAAGTCCACCCCCCCGCGGGCGTGGCGCCCGCCGTTGAGGACGTTGAAGAGGGGCATGGGCAAAAGGCTGGCCCCCTCGCCGCCCAGGTAGCGGTAGAGGGGGAGGCCACGGGCGGCAGCGGCGGCATGGGCCACGGCCAGGGAGACCCCCAGCACGGCGTTGGCCCCCAGGCGAGACTTGTCGGGCGTCCCGTCCAGCTCCAACAACAGGCGGTCGATGCCCTCCTGGTCGGCGGGGTCGCGTCCCACCAGGGCTGGCCCAATGATGCGGTTCACGTTCGCCACCGCCCGCAGGACCCCCTTGCCCTGATAGCGGGAGGGGTCGCCGTCCCGTAGCTCCAGGGCCTCATGGGCGCCGGTGGAGGCCCCTGAGGGCACCATGGCCCGGGCGCAGGTGCCATCGTCCAGGCCCACTTCCACCTCCACCGTGGGGTTGCCGCGGGAGTCCAACACCTCCCGCCCCCTGACCCAAGCGATCCTCATGGCTGCAACTCCCCCTCCAGGACGCCTACCGGCGGGCGGGGCGTGTGGGCCTTCTAAGGTCGAGGGCCTATCCCCACCTAGCCACCTGGGCCCGGTGCTGGTCGGCCAGGCGCAGGGCTAGCTCCACGGCCTCCACCGGGTCCCGCGCCCGCACGATGCTCTGGGCGTTGTGGCCGTGGTAGGAGAAGTCCCAGGTGTCCAGGCCCACGATGGGGATCCCGTACACCAGGGCGTAGGCGATCTCCGACAGGGTGCCATAGGCGCCGTCGATGGCGATGACCGCCTCCCCCGAGAGGACGACCATGGAGTTGCGGGCGTAGCCGATGCCGGTGTAGATGGGGAACTCCACCCAGGGGTTGGGCGGGCTCTCTTGGGCGTTGTGGCCGGGGAGGATGCCTATGGTGTGTCCCCCGGCCTGGCGGGCGCCCCGGCATACCCCCTCCATGACTCCGGAGCCGCCGCCGCAGACCACTACCACGCCCCGCCGGGCCAGCTCCCGCCCCACCTCCTCCGCCAGGCGCACCGCCTCCGGCGAGGCGTTCTCCCCACCGATGACCGAGATCATGCGCGTCATAGGCCTCCCACCCCCCACAGCAAGGGGGCAAGGCCTATCCTAACACAGTTCCCCCGCCCGGCCTAGGCCCTGGGGTGGGCCTTCTGGTAGACCTCCCGCAGGTGATCCCGCGTCAGGTGCGTATAGATCTGGGTGGTGGCGATGGAGGCGTGGCCCAAAAGCTCCTGCAGGTCGCGCAGGGGCATGCCCCCCCGCAACATGTGGGTGGCGAAGCTGTGGCGCAGGGTGTGAGGGGTCACCTTCTGGCCCAGCCCCGCCTCCTGGGCATAGCGGGTAAGGATGAGCCACAGCCCCTGGCGGGTCAGCCTCTCCCCCCGCCGGTTGAGGAAGAGGGCCCTCTCCTGGGGGTTGCGCACCAGCAGGGGGCGGGCCTCTTCCAGATATATGCGCACGGCCTCCGCCGCCTGCTCGTATATGGGGATAGCCCTCTCCTTACCCCCCTTGCCCCGACAGCGCACGAAGGGGGCGGGCCCCAGGTGCACATCGTCCACGTCCAGGGAGACCAGCTCGGTGACCCGCATGCCCGTGGCATATAGGAGCTCCAGCATGGCCTGGTCGCGCTTGGCCTCCGGCGTCTGGCGCTTGGCCGGCTGCTCCAGCAGCTCGTCCACCTCAGTGGGAGAGATGGCCCGCGGCAGGGCCTTGTGCACCCGCGGCGAGGCCAGGCCCTCGCCAGGGTTGCGGTCGATGATCCCCTCCCCCGCCAGGAAGGCGAAGAAAGAGCGCACGGCAGCCACCTTGCGGGCCACCGAGGTCTCACAGTAGCCACGGCGGCGCAGCTCCAGTACAAACTCCTGCAACAGCCGCCGGTCCACCGCCGGCCAGGTGGCCTGCCGGCCCAAGCGGGCCCCAATGAAGTCGACGAGCTGCTGGAGATCGTTGCGGTAGGCGGCGATGGTGTTGGCCGAGGCTCCCTTCTCCACCTCTAAGTAGTCCAGGAACCTGACCACCCCCTCCGCCAGACTTGGGCCTGCCCTGACCTTTACCACCATAACCTATCACCCCCCTCGCATGTTAGTGTGCCCCCTTCCGGCCCCGCTGCACACCCCCAAGGGGCCATCTTTCCACACGTTTTCCACCGCCTTTCCCCAAGCCCATGCTGGCGGCCCTTTTCCCCCCTTGCTAGGAGGAGGGGGGCTCCTCGGGGGGCCAGGCCTCGGGCCCAATGAGGGGCACGAAGCGGCAGGGGCCCAAGTCCCGCCTCTTCCACCCCTTGTCTCCCTTCTCCACCAGCACTAGCTCTTGCAGGTCGCGACCCCCCACGGGGATGACCATCCGGCCGCGGGGGGCGAGCTGGTCCAGGAGGGAGGGGGGCACACGGGGGGCGCCAGCGGTGACGATGATGGCCTCATAGGGGGCCTCTTCAGGCCAGCCTAGGACATCGGGGCGGGCCACATACACCCGCACGTTATAATAGCCCAGCTCCCGCAGGCGCTGGGCCGCCCTCTGGGCCAGCTCCGGCACCCTCTCCACGCTCACCACCTCCCGCGCCAGGAGGGAGAGAAGGGCGGCCTGGTAGCCGGAGCCGGTGCCGATCTCCAGCACCTTTTCCTCCCCTCGCAGGGCGAGGGCGGAGGTCATGATGGCCACGATGAGGGGCTGGGAGATGGTCTGGCCATAGCCAATGGGCAGGGGGCGGTTCTCGTAGGCGTGGGGCACCAGCTCAGGAGGCAGGAACTTCTCCCGCGGCACTTGGGACATGGCCCAGAGGACGCGTTCGTCCTTGATCTCTAGGCGCAACTCGGCCAAAAGGGCCTCACGGGCCCGCCGCAGATCCTCGGACACCACCTTGGGCCTCACCTCTTTCCCTGGCCCAGTATACGCTTGGCCTCTCCCAACCCGCGCTATAATCCCCTGGGGGGATGGCCCGGTTCTGGATCGGCACCAGCGGCTGGCACTATGCCCACTGGCTGGGCATCTTCTACCCTGAGGACCTGCCCCCCTCCCAGTGGTTCCACCACTACAGACGCTTCTTCCCCACGGTGGAGCTCAACAACCCGTTCTACCGTCAGCCTAAGCCTGGGGCCTGGGACCTGTGGCGCCGCAACGCTCCCCCTGGCTTCCTCTTCGCCGTCAAGGCCCACCGGTTTATCACCCACGTCAAGAGGCTCAAGGAGGTGGAAGACTCCCTGGCCCGCTTCCTAGAGGGGGCCAGACGGCTAGGGGAGCACCTGGGCCCCGTGCTCTACCAGCTCCCCCCATCCTTCCGCCGCACGCCGGAGACGGAGGGGCGTCTGGAGCGCTTCTTGGCCCTCCTCACCCCGGGGCTACGGCACGTGGTGGAGTTCCGCCACCGCTCCTGGCTATGCCAGGAGGTCTACGACCTGCTGGCACGCTACGGGGTGGCCTTCTGCTGCTTCGATGCCCCCGGGCTCAAGACGCCCTTGGTGGCCACCGCCCCCTTCGCCTACATGCGCTTCCATGGCAGCGAGGCCCTCTACGCCAGCAACTACACCGACGACATACTGGCGGTGTGGGCCCGCCGTCTGCTGGAACTGGGTCGCCCCCTGGAGGACGTGTTCGTCTACTTCAACAACGACGCCTACGGCTATGCCGTAGCCAACGCCCGCACCCTCGCCGAAATGCTTATGGCCCTAGAGGCCTCGGTGGTGCCCCCTAGCACGCAAGAGTGAAAATGGTAACATAGGGGCGGAGGTAGGACCATGCGGTGGGACATCACCAAGCTGCCCATGGACTGGATCGTCACCGTGGTGCTAGCGGCGGCGATAGCGGCCACCTTTCTTACCGCCTTTACCCTCACCGTCTCCCAAGAGGAGGCCGCCGTGCAGGCCCCCACCCCTGCCGCCCCTGCCGCTCCCCCCGCCGGGGGGGCAGGGGTGGAGATCAGGGCCATCCCCACCCTCAAGTTCGACCGCACCACCCTGGAGGTCCCGGCCAACACAGATGTCACCATCCGCTTCGTCAACGAGGACACTGGCGTGCCCCACGACTTTGCCATCTGGACCAAGAAGAAGGGGGAGAAGATCGCGGGCACGGAGATCATCACCGGGCCCAAGGAGGCGGCCATCACCGTCAACCTGGCCCCTGGGGAGTACTACTTTAACTGCACCGTGCACCCCACCCAGATGGAAGGCAAAGTCGTCGCCCGTTAGGGCTAGAGGGGCAGCTGGGCCTGCCCAGGCCCTTCGCACCGCCTCCTGGGCCTCGACCTTTACAAGTGCTCCAGCACCTTACGGGCCAGGGAGCGGGTAAAGCCGGGCGTGGCGGCGATATCGTCGACGGAGGCCTCCCTTATAGCCTCTAAAGAGCCGAATTTCCGCAAGAGGGCCTTCTTACGCTTGGGCCCGATACCGGGGATGGCGTCCAGGGCCGATTCCAGCCCCCTCTTCTCTCGCAACCGCCGGTGATAGGAGATGGCGAAGCGGTGGGCCTCGTCCCGGATGCGCTGGACAAGGTACAGGGCTTGGGATTGGCGGGGCAAGACGATGGGCTCGCTCATATCTACTACGTACAACTCCTCCAGGCGCTTGGCCAGGCCAGCCAGCGGTATGTGCCCCACCCCCAGGTCGCGCATCACGTCGTAGGCTGCCGACACTTGGCCTTTGCCCCCGTCCACCATCACCAAATCGGGCCACTTGCCGAAGGCCTCGTCCTCTACCACCTGGCGGGCGCGGCGGAAGCGGCGGCGGAGCACCTCCTGCAGCATGGCGTAGTCGTTGGGCCCCGCCGTCTCCTTGATGCGGAAGCGCCGGTACTCGCTGGGGCGGGGACGACCGTCCACGAACACCACCATGGAGCCCACGGCGTGGGCCCCCTGGATGTTGGAGATGTCGTAGCACTCGATGCGCCGGGGTGGGGAGGGGAGGCCCAGCTCCCGCGCCAGCTCCTCCAGGGCCCGGCGCAGGTTATCCCCCTCCAAGAGGGCGCGCACGGCCGCCGCCTGCAGGGCCTCGCGGGCGTTCTCGTTGGCCCGCTCCACCAGGGCCCGCTCCTGCCCCCCCTCAGGGACGACCACCGACACCGGCCCGCCCCGTCGCTGGGCCAGCCAGGCCTCCAGCAGGGCCCTCTCCTCAATGGGCAGGGGGAGGAAAATGGTCTCCGGGACGTAGGCCGCCCCTTGGTAGAACTGGGGGAGGAAGCCCTGCAGCAGGGCGGCGTCCGACTCCTCCTCCGGGCCCTCCACCGCGAAGTGGTCGCCCTCCACCACGTTGCCCCCGCGGACGAAGAACACGTAGACGCAGGCCTCCCGCCCTCGGCGGGCCAGGCCGAAGACATCGATATCCACCAGCCGGCCCAGGTCTACGGCTGGGCGC
>FWWL01007605.1_pt1 | contig 14611 bp, 13 predicted proteins | sample 2228331 | NCBI WGS metagenome assembly FWWL01 (sample SAMEA103939775, study PRJEB20133) | metagenome
CGCCTATCGGGGCGACCAGCTGAAGTTCGGCATGGGGCGTGAACCCGCCCAACTGCTCTTAGCCCCTTGGAACTTGACAGCCCACCCAATGCCCTTTGCCGACCCCATAGGAGTTCAGGTGGGCGAGCGTTTCTACCTCCTGCCCAGCAGTGGGCTTGGCATTTTGGCGACCATCGGTATTCTCGTTGCTACTGGGCTGGCGACGGGTGTCGGGTGGTTATTGACGTTCGTGGGGCTGAGCCTTGTCGGCTGGTTCTATATGATGCAACAGATACGCTACCTGATAGCGGTTTTGCCTGTGTTCCTCAGTGCAGGCACCGCACGCGTTCTTGAGGCGCCCTCTTGGCTGAAAGGGCTATTCGGGGGGGCAGTAATCCTTCAGGCATGCTTTACTCTGTGGCTGTTGGGGAGTGCCTATCTGCCGTTTGTGCCCCTTGCCTTGAATGAGCGCACAGCGTACCTCGAACGGCGATTTCAAACCTACCCTGCCCTCCGCTTTCTAAATGAGCGAGCAAAAGAGCAGGCAGTGCAGGGGCAAGTGGCTCCTGCTGTGGGGGTCGTGCTCTTAGACGAGACGCGCGGGTACTACTTAGACATCCCCTACCTATGGGGCAATCCGGGGCACCATCGGCTCATCCCCTACGAGCAGTTCCGTTCGGGTCAAGAGCTGGTGGAGTGGCTCGCTCAGGAAGGCTACGGCTATGTGCTGATTAACTACCGTTTCGCACCTGAGGGCGAACCAGAACCTTGGCGTGCGCTCTACTATGAGGCGATTCAGCAGGGGTATCTGCAACCCCTGCTGAACGAACGGGGCGTGGTGGTGTACGAGATTCATCTGCAACGGTAAGCACAAAAGTCTCTGAGGGTGCTTACTCTCTCGTCAGATATCAATAAATCTTACCCGTAAGACCCACCAAGGAATGCAGACCGTAAAGCCTCGTGTGTCAAATCCTTGGGATAAGCTTCTAAAACCACCTTACCAAGACGAAGCACATAGACGCGATGGGCTATCGAGATGGCTTCAGCAACATTTTGCTCAACTAATAGAATCGCTGTTCCTAACTCGTTGTTTAATCGTTGAATTGCCACGATGGTTTCGTGCGCGGCTTGCGGTGCTAAGCCTAAGGATGGCTCGTCGAGCAGCAGTAAGCGAGGATCGGTCATCAAGGCTTGCCCGAGGGCGAGCATCTGTTTCTCGCCACCAGAAAGCCTGCCTGCAAGTTGGGAGCAACGCTCCTCAAGAACAGGAAATAGATGAAGGACACGCTCCATCCTGTTTTGAATGACCCTGCGGTCTCGCAGTATGAATCCAGCAAGCTCGAGATTCTCCTGAACCGTGAGGTCTTGAAACACGCGACTACCTTGAGGCACATAGGTAAGCCCATCTTGCACATTCCGCACTGGATGGCGATTATGGATAGGCTTGCCTTCAAAGACTATACTACCTCTCCATGCTCTTAGCAAACCAAACACCGCCTTTAACAGTGTGGATTTGCCGGCACCGTTAGGACCCAATAGCGCCACAATCTCTCCATGGTGCACTTGAAGTGAAACTCCATTCAATACCTGCTTCTGTCCATAACCAGACTGCAGATTTTGAACGGACAATAAAGTGCTATTAAGGACTACAACAGGGATGCCGTTATCCATCGGTGGTGAACCTCCTCTAAGCAAGGTATGCTTCCAACACCTGCGCATCACGGGATACTGTGCTCCATTCGCCTTCAGCAATTACCTTTCCTTCATCCATGACGATAACCCATTCCGCCAAATGTTGAACAACCTCCAAGTTATGTTCGATGAAAACAACCGTCTTATTGATCTTAGGAAGCTGGGCAATATAGTCAACGATGCGCTCCACCATACCAGGTTGGACACCTGCCACAGGTTCATCCAGAAGCAGTACCTCAGCCTCCGAAGCGAGACTGCAGGCGAGCGTCAATAACTTCTGCTGTCCATACGATAAGCTCTCTGCAAGGTCATCGGCTTTGTCGCTTAATCCCACAAAATCGAGCCAATAGAGAGCCTGCTCGCGATGTTTAGCTTCTTGAATGTGCCATCGTGCGAAAAGTGCCCCCAAAAGGGATTCACCGTGCTGATGAGGGCGGGCAAGAAGCACATTCTCAAGCACCGTCATCTGGCGAATTAGGCGGAGATCTTGGAAAGTGCGAGCGATACCCAGTCGTGCCCTTTTGTACGGAGGCAACCGGTTGAGGTTATGACCCTTGAAGTAGATAGCGCCCGAGTCAGGTTCCAGAAACCCCGTGATTAGATTAAAAAGGGTTGTTTTGCCCGCGCCATTTGGACCGATAATCGCCGTGATGCGCTTTGGTGCTGTAGACAGCGAGATACCTCTCACTGCCTGAATCCCCCCGAACGATTTGTATAAATTTTCAATCCTAATCATCTATAAGACCTCCTTATGTCAAGGTTTCCCCCTAAACCCATATTGTCCTAAAAAACCTTGAGGGCGCCAGAGCATCATCGCGACAAGTAACGCACCATAAAGAATTTGACGCACATTTGCAGCAATACTGCTTGGCAATCCGACAAAACGCAACAGCTCAGGCAGCATCACCAGCACGAAAGCCCCAGCCAGCGGTCCCCATAAACTGCCCGCCCCTCCGACAATCACAATTGACAGGATGAAAACCGACTCCATCACGGTAAAACTGCTTGGGTCTATGAAGGTAATATACACAGCATAAAGACTGCCCGCAACCGATGCAAAGGCGGCACCCATAGCAAAAACACTTACCTTGAACCAAATGACATTCCTGCCCAAAGCTTGAGTATAAACCTCGTCCTGCCGAATCGCTCGCAGCACGCGACCATAGGGTGATTGGACTAACCTGCGGATAACCACAAACGTAATGGCTCCGAAGAACCAAACAAGCGCTAACATATGCCAATGAGTGCTAAGCGCCACTCCAAACAAAATAGGTTGCGGAATGCCGGGTAGACCCAAGGGTCCACCCGTTAGGTCCACCCAGTTGGTCAGAACGCTGGTCATAATGACCTGTAAGGCGAAGGTAGCCAGCACAAAATAGTCCTCATGGACGCGCAAAGCGGGCAGGGAAACAAGAAGAGCTAAAACGGAGGCTACCAGCATCGCGCAGGGAAGGTTAAACCAGAACGGCATCTGCAGCTTCAAAGCCATCAAGGCGGACACATACGCCCCTACCCCAATGAACGCGGCGTGCGCTATCGAGAGCAAACCCGTATACCCCGCTATCAAATTCAGCGAGGCGGCAGCAATCCAGTAGATTCCTATCAAAATCAAAATGTGCAAAAGGTATTCCATCTCCGTGCTTGCCCGTACCCACGCGCAGCGAACATTATACCTCCACCTTCTTTAACCGCCTGCCCATCATCCCATACGGGCGTATCACCAAGAACAGCAGAAGGATTAAGAACGCAATCGCATCCTGCCACTGGCTGCCGATTTTCCAAACCCCTAAATGCTGTGCCAAACCTAACAACAGCCCGCCTAACAACACACCCGGCACACTGCCAACTCCCCCAATAATCATTGCGACGACGCCCATCATGAGCGCGTTCAGTCCCATCGTCGGGGTCATATCGATATCCAACGCAACCAGGATAGCGGATAATCCTGCCAATCCTGAGCCTAAAGCGAAGGCACAGAGCACCACGCGGTCCGTATCAATCCCCCGTATCAGCGCCAGTTCTGGATCGCTGGCAACTGCCCGCAAGGCTTTCCCAAAGCGGGTGAACTTGAGCATCGCAGAAGTGAGGGCAAAACACAGCAAGGTGATAACGATTGTCCCTATCTGCACAGGCGTAATCCGAGCTCCCAACACAGCAACCCCCTCCGCCACAATGCCACTTCGTAAACTCTTGATGTCATCCCCGAAAAAGAGCGAGATGAGATTTTGAAGCACCACATATAACCCCAAGGAAGCCAGCAACAGCACCAGCCCCGTTGACCCTCGCCTCCGGAGAGGACGATAGATTCCCCATTCCAGCCCCGCTCCCAACCCTGCTGACCCCAGAATTGCCAGCGGAATCGCCAGCCACGAGGGCAGTTGCAGGTGAACATTCAAGAGATAGCCCAAATAGGCGCCCCACGCAAACACCGCCCCATGCGCAAAGTGAAAGAAGCGAGTGGGAGCGTAGATGAGAACGAAGGAAAGGGCAATCAGCCCATAGACGCTCCCAGCAATCAGACCGTTAAGAAGGAATTGCATGACCCTAGCTCCCAAGTGTTAATGTGTTAGTTATGTGTAAGAAAAAAAGATGCACGCCAAGAGCATCAGTCGCGTGAATCTAATAACGCTCCCAATCCCACAGCAATGCGTTCACCTAGTCGAGCACGAAAACCCAATTCGAATTTTCTATCAAAATTAGTTTTCCACCATTTGGCACATACCATTTTTGTCTATCCTCTCGCAGAACGCTCAACAGTCACTGCCTCCTGAACAGTGTTAAATTTCCAATTAAACACTGGCTCTAAGTGGACTGCCTCTAAGCGGCGACCATAAATGCGGGCATCGTAAGAAAATGTTGGGAACTGGAAACCCACCATACCTAGTGTGTAGCCACCTGGAATGGTCTTGCAGTCAAATGTAAACAGTGCTCCACCACCCTCCGATGCCTTTACACATAACTCCCACGCTTCCCGAGTGTTCACGAATGGGAGTGAGTTGGGAAAGACAATATTATGGACGGCAATAGCCAACAGGAACTCGTCATTTGTAGGGATAAACGGCGTCCATTGAAGTTGAGCTCCAGGCGCAGGCTTAAGCCTTGGGACACCGAGGATGGACGGTCTGACCCTGTAACGATCTTCGAGATAACGTTCATGGGCAATTAGCAGAAGCCAATCTAATCTCCAAGGAGCTAAACCCGATAGCACACCAAGCCCAATGTGGGTGATCCCAGCCGCTATCATTCTTTCGAAGGCGTCAACGCGATAGTCGAAGTTCGACTTCTTCGTCCCCCCAGGATGTAGATGGCGATAAATTTCGCGTTGATATGTTTCCTGCCACAAAACTACAAAGTCTAACCCTGCCTCTTTGAGTTGAGCATATTCCTCTGTGTCAAACGGTTCAGCATTGATGCCAACCATGCCACCGCCGACTTCATCAAGGAGTTTCTGTACGATACGAACGTGGTCGCATATCTGAGGCACACGCACTCTCGGATCAGTAGCATAGACTAGCTCAATGACTCGTAAACCCTTATCCTCAATAAGGAATTGCGCTTCTTGTTCCAATTGATCGTTAGTCAGACGAATGCGCTCAATCTGATTACCTTTGTTTTCTGCCCTGTAGTTACAGTAGATGCAGTGCTCTTTACAAACACTGGTGATGTAGAGAGGCACGATGGCAAAAACCTTCCCCCCGTAAATGGACGCCTTGATTTTACGACCTGTATCTAGCACGGCTTCATAGGCGTCCCTCTGGGAGTTGGGGTCCAAGTTGAGCAAGCACCAAATCTGTTCCAATCCAAGAGATCTCCCCTTGCTTGCTGCTGATAGAATCTCTTCTACCTGTGCAAGGGTTGGCTTCTGGGACTGGGATATGATAGATGCCACTTGACTCACAACAGTAGTAAGTTCTTGGCTAAACACTAACAATCATCCTCCTCAGCAGACTTTTGAGCGACAATGATATAAAGGAAATCGTTCAAACGGTTGGGATAGACCCGCAATCTAACAAAGCCAGTGTTTAGCAGGCGGTCAATACACTGACCAAGAGGTTCGTAAAAATCATCCTCCCTTGACAATGCATCTTTCATACTCCTCAGCAATCCCGGCTTTGTGCCGTCTCCAAGCAGACTCTCCCATTGCTCCCTCGTAAGTCGCCCTTGCTTCAGTGCCTCGACTGCCTCCTTCAGGTACTGTCCATAAAGACGCTGAATAGCGCATTGGCGAGCCGCTTCGCGATGTGGATCATTGCTTAATTGGTTATCCAAAAACATATCTGAGTAAACTAAAAACCCTCCTCTCTTCAGCACATGGAAACAACCTTTGACTGCCTGTTCCTTTGCTTCGCCGTATGGTAATTCATGAAAGATAAACCCACAGTGCACTATGTCAAATGTTTCTGCTTCAAAAAGATGGATAAGGTGCTCAACCATTCCCAAAACAAAAGTGAGCCGAGAAGCCACTTCAGCAAGGTTAAGCAATGTTGGAATCTCGTCGGTTAACCAGTCTTCAAGATCTAAAGCCACCACCTCAGTTAGCATCGTCTTAATTGTCTCACTCTCAAGCAGTACCTCTAGTTCCCGACCATCGCCCACACCAACATCGAGTAAAGTTGCTCTCTGCTTCAATTCCTCTCGAAGCAGTTGCTCAATGATTGTTCGTAGCATGAGGCGCTGCTCGTTGATAGATGCCATAGTGCCGACGAATCTAAACCCTTTATGCATTCATCCCGGCCTCCTCTGCAATGCATTCAATTCTTTTAAAATTTTATTGGTATTGTAGCAGAAATCTTGATCTGTGCAATTAAGGACTGCCTGGTAGCTGGACACAAGACTTTGGACAGTCTCCCTATGCAGCATAAATTGAAGACGACGCTCCGCTTCATACCAAAAAGTTGCTATATGGCTGTCAAAAATTATACAATCATTCTGTTGAATTCGAAAATTATTGCGCTCGGCTCTTTCTATTCTAATGAAATAAAGTTGAGCTTCACCTATTGTATTTATGCGAATGAACTCACGCAAGTATGGTAAGTTCTTCGATTGCCACATGCATTGCCATTCTTGCTCAGTCAGAATCACAACTCGTATTTTATTCTTAGCGGGACAGTTTTTCAAAGCCCGAACATGTTTTGGGATATATCTGTCGGGAATTTGTTGTCCCTTTGCAATGTCGACAAATGATTGATTATCTTCTAATAATTTCTCAAACCAAATTCTGGGTGTGAAGGGAATAGTAAACAAAACTAAATGATCACAGCAATCCAGCCACCGAGCTACTAAATCAGAGTAGAGGATTGGGGAGATATTCTCCAGATCAATATAGTCATCGGTTGGGAAATGCTGGCTCAACTTCTTGCTAATCAAATCGGCTACAATCCATGTTACCCTACCCCATTGCTGAGTACGCAGTTTGTTCAAAACCCCTTCAAATGTACTCATTTCGGTAAAGATCGCCGTATGTTCTATCATTCTCTGTTGCTTATCTGCGACCTTATGCAGTAGATAGCGATCTTGGGGTAATTCAAAAATTATCCACTCTAAGACAATTCCCAGCACTCCAGTATTGACAGCAAACAAAGTCGAAATTGCAAGGTCGTTATTAGTAAGAAGTAAACCAAGGCCCTCACCTAGAATACCGAAGATTAATGCGGAAAATAATCGTCGAGCCTTCTCATCCATACCCCCACCCCCTACAAAGGGCTGAACTTCCCCTTACGGACAGTTAACAGCCGTAGTGGCTTGATGACGTCCCCATTCTTGTCAAATGTAATCGTCCCACCCGCGCCGGGGTAGTTCTTTATCTCGGAGAGTGCCTGCCTGATGCCTTCGGCTGTGAATCCGCCCCTATCGATAGCCAACGCAACGAGGTTAAGTGCGTCGTAGCCCTGAACCGCAAAGATGTCTGGCTCCTTCCCGTATTTTTTCTTGAAGGCATCCACGAATTTCCGAGTGACAGGATCTTTACTCTTGGGATCATACATAGGGTAAGTGAAGATGGCGCCCTCAGCGCTATCGCCTGCGATTTGAAGAAGTTTGGGGTCATAGAAACTGTTGACGCTCAAAAACTTGGTCCTCAATCCTAACTGCCGTGCTTGCTTTAAAATACCTGCAAGTTCCTTGTAGTAACCTGGCAGATAAAGGGCATCAGGGGACAATGCCTTGATCTTGGTCAGTTGTGCTCGGAAGTCTGTTGCGCCCTGCGCATAGGCTTCGCTAGCTACCACTTGCCCTCCCAACTTCTCGAACTCGCGTCGGAACACAGTCTCAATCCCCTTGCCGTATTCTAGGTTGACATAGAGAATCGCAACTCGACGAACTCCTAGCTCTTTATATGCAAATTCTGCCATAATTTTTCCATCGTAGTTATCACTGGGCCAGAGGAAAAACAGAAAATTTCCAATCTCCCTTAGCGAAGGGGCTGTAGCAGTAGGAGAAAGTAAAACCACCTTACTGCGCTGACATATTCGACCAATAGCTCCACAAACAGAACTCATAGCGCCGCCAATAATTACGGGCACATTGTCTTGGGTTATAAGCTTCTGCACAGCTGAGACACCTAAGGTAGTCTTACCTTGATCGTCCTCGTATATGACCGTAATACCTTTGCCATCCACTCCTCCTTTAGCATTGATTTCAGAAAGTGCTAACTCAATTCCATCCTTAATGGCTTTACCATAAACAGCCGCGTCCCCTGACAGAGGCAAAACAGCACCAATCTTAATTGTTTGCCCTCCTGTCGACGAAGAACTGCTCGTCTGCTTTCGCTGACAGCCTGTCAGCAATAGGAGCACAGCGCTCAGCACCGCCACTCCGAACAACCATCTATTCATCTTTCGCATGCCTCCTGCGTTGCTATATAATACCCTGATCGCCCGATGCCAGTTCCCGGAAATACCACGCGAACCATTCTTCTCCTGCTTAAACCTAAACTGCCCTCGCTGAGTTGTTGGCGAGGGTTCAGCGGATTCACTGTTGCTTGTTATACCCCAAACTGCTTCCGTGTCAAGGGATAATGGCTTCAGAAATAATGCTAAGTACGCCTAATGTAACTATTTCTCTTATCATGAACGGAATACGATCATGTGGCTTGGGCGTCTCGCCCAAGCGCTACACGGGCGTCCCGCCCGTGCTCCTTTTATGGCTCCTTAGAATGGGTAGCCGTCGCGTTGGAGTACGAACTCGGCGAGGCGGTTGCGCGCCTCCACCGCGTTGAAGCGCGGGAGGGGCACCATGCGCTCCAGAAGCCGATGGGATTCCTCAGGTGCGCCTAAGGCATTCAGCACCAAATCGCCCCGCTCGCGTAGCATCTGCGCGCCCTGCCGCGCGAACAGCAGACCCGCTAACAGAGCCATTTCGCCTGCCATGCCCTGCAGTTTGGGCAAGCGTGCGACGATACTGTCCAGTCCATAGAGGTAGGTGGTCATATCGGCAATTGCGCCCGCCACCTCCTGACGCTGTTCACGCAGGTGGTCGCCATACGCTTCCCACGCCAGTCGGAAGGCGAACAGGGTGGCTTGGCGAAAGCCCTCGGTAAGCATCTGGAGCATAGCATAGGGTTCAGCTGGAAGGGTGTCGATGGGCTTCGTTTCACGGGCGCGTGCCTCCTCAATCAACGGCAAACCTGCTCTCTGCATCTGGCGTATCAGGTGCTGAGTGAGGTTCAGGCGATTGATTTCGTTGGTGCCCTCATAGATGCGGGGCACACGCGATTCACGGAATATTTTGGCAATCGGGAAATCCTCTGTATAGCCATAACCCCCGTGAATCTGCACGCCCTCGTCGGCACAGAAATACTGCACTTCCGTACCATAGAACTTGAGCAGAGCGCACTCTCCTGCGAACTCGGAGGCGGATTCACGATAGCGCAAGTGCAGGTCGGGCTGGTCAGGTGGAAGGTGGTGCAAGGGTTCGAACCAAGCCTCCATCAGTGCGCCTGTGCGATAGAGCATGCTCTCCAGTGCAAACAGGTGAGTGGTCATCTCGGCGAGCTTCTGGCGGATAAGCCCAAAGTTTGCAATCGGCTGACCGAACTGGTGGCGCTCTTTGGCGTAGCGCGTGGAGACCTCCAGCGCATACTTCCCCGTGCCGAGCGCGCTTGCGGCCATCTTATAGCGTCCAAGATTCAGGGTGTTGAGGGCGATGTAGTGCGCCTTGCCCACCTCGCCCAGCAGGTTTTGAGCAGGCACGAACACATTATCGAACGCCACTCGGCGCGTGCTGGAGCCGTGCAGACCGATTTTATGCTCCTCGCGCCCTAAGTTGACGCCGGGAAAGGTACGCTCCACCAAGAAGGCGGTGAACTGCTCGCCATTCAGCTTGGCAAAGACGGTGAACAGGTCTGCAAAGCCTGCGTTCGTGACCCACATCTTCTCGCCCGTGAGGATGTAGCCCTCTCCGTTGGGGGCAGGCACTGCACGGGTCTTCATCGCAAGCGCATCGGAACCACTGCCCGTCTCACTCAAGCAGAACGAGCCACACCACTCACCCGAAGCCAGTTTCGGTAGATAGCGGGTCTTCTGCTCGTGCGTGCCTTCCAGCACCAGCGGAAGAATCGCCAGCCCTGCGTGTGCCTGTAAGGTCAGGCAGGTGGCAGGCTCTGGTCCGAGCTTCTCCACAATCAGGGCGACGGTGGTCTTCGGTAAGTCCAGCCCCCCATAGTGGACGGGCACTTCCGCAGCGGTGAAGCCCAGCTCGCCCATCTTGCGGTCTAACTCGCGCATCAGCCCTTCCTTTGCCTGTTCGATCTCCTCAAGGCGGGGAAGAACCTCGTTGCGGATGAACTCTTCGGCGGTCTTGCCCATCAGACGCGCCTCTTGGTCGAAATCTTCGGGGGTAAACACATCCTGAGCAGGGGTACGCTCAATCAAAAACTGTCCGCTCCGTTGCTTGATTTTCATCGGCTGTTCACTCCTTCGTCGGTATAGATTATAGCATACCCTCTTGCACGGGCAGGAAATGCTGTGCTACCTCGTGTAGCACAGACATCGTGTCTGTGCCCTTTTGGAGGCACAGGCAGGAATGCCCGTATGTGGTCTGGGCGAGTGTGTGGCAGGGGAGTAGTCCGAGGTGTTAGGCGCGTTTAAACCGTCGTTCCAGCTCGCTCCAAGTGAGGATGAGGGTGATAGGGCGTCCATGAGGACACAGGTAAGGATTTTCGGTTTTGGCAAGGTCTTCGATGAGCTTTTGCATTTCGGGCATGCTCAGCGGGTCGCCCGCTTTGACCGCCAGCTTGCAGGCGGAGGTAATCCAGATTTGCTCTCGTGCAGTAGGCAAGCGTTTGCTTACCGAAAGCCCCACCAACTCATCCACAATATCGCGCAGGATTTGAATGGGGTCTTTGGTGCCGAGTGCAGAGGGCACTGCGCGCACTAAGAAGGCGTCTTGTCCGAACGGTTCTAAGTGGAACCCGATTGCCTCCAGCTCGGGCAGACGCTCTTGCAGGAGTTGCGCATCCCGACGGCTCAGGTGCAAAGGCTCTGGGTTCAGGAGGTGCTGAATCGGGATGGGGGTAGACCCCTTCTGTTGGCAGAACTGTTCGTAGAGGACGCGCTCGTGCGCCACATGCTGGTCAATAATCGCAAGCCCTCGACGCGTGGACGCCACGATGAAGGTGTTGCGCACCTGCCCCAAGATATGCAAATCGTCCAACAGGTGAGCGAACGGCAGGTGGGAGGTGGAAAGCGGTTCCTCGACAGTAGTAGGTGTCACGTCCGATGGGGGTACCAGCCCTGCACGCTGGAGTAAGAGCTGATGAAGCGTCTCTGCGGGGGGCATCGCGGTTGAGGGTTCTAAGGCGGTTGGAGCAAGGGAGTCGCTCGCCCTCTCTTGGCTCATTTCTACTCCGCCCTTACTAAGGGGGGACGGAGGAGGGATTGGCTCGCTATGGGGGAATATGGAGCGAGTTTGCACACCCTCTGCACCGCTGATAGGAGGAGTATGGGGCACGAGGTCGGCTGGCGCTTCTGCTTTGGGAAGTGGGGGCACAGGGGCGCTGGGTTCAGGTTTCAGGGCACTGGGCACCATGCCGTGTTCCAGTAGGGCGCGCCGAACCGCCTGCACCACCGCTTCGAATACCAAATGCTCCTGCTGGAACCGCACCTCTATTTTGGCGGGATGCACATTCACATCCACACGACGCGGGTCTAACTCCACCATCAGCACACATGCAGGATAGCGTTTTTCAGGTGTCAGCGAGCGGTAGGCTTCGTCCAGCCCTGCAGTGAGCGCTTTATTGCGCACGGGGCGCAGGTTCACATAAAAATATTGGTGCTGGCGTGTGGGGCGTGTTTGGTGGGGAGGCGAGATAAGCCCCTTGACGGTAATCCCGTTCTCTGTATGGTCTACGGCAACCATGCCCCGCACCGTTTCACGCCCCCACAGACTCGCTACCGCAGAGAGCAAATCGCCATTTCCAGGGGTGAAGATAAGTTCCTGACGCTCGTGTACCAAGCGGAACGACACATCGGGATAGGCGAAGGCGTAGCGGGTGACGGTCTCCACGATATGCCCCAGTTCTGTGGGCACGGTCTTGAGGAATTTGAGGCGTGCAGGCACATTATAGAACAGGTCGCGCACCGTCACTGTTGTGCCGATGGGAGCGCCCGTCTCTTCTACCGTGCGCACTTCTCCACCTTCTACCACGATGCGCGTGCCTATCGGCTCTTCAAAAGCGCGGGTAATCAGCTCCATTCGGCTTACCGAAGCGATGCTGGGCAAGGCTTCCCCACGAAACCCGAGCGTCTGGATGCGCATCAGGTCGGCATCAGTAGCAATTTTGGAAGTGGCATGTCGCTGGAGAGCGAGCAGAGCGTCCTCTCGGCTCATTCCGATCCCATCATCGCGCACACGGATGAGCTTGCGTCCCCCCATCTCCGCCTCAATCTCGATTCGGCTTGCGCCTGCATCGAGGGCGTTCTCAATCAGCTCTTTGAGGGCAGAAGCAGGGCGTTCGACCACCTCCCCCGCTGCAATTCGGTTCACCAGCTGGTCGTCCAGCACTTGAATGGGGCGTCGCTCCACACGAAATCGCATTTCCCCCTAATTTTACCTGCCCCTATAAGGTGGGTATACTCTGCTGTAAACATCTCCCGATTATGGTAGAGGCAGGTTTAAAATGCAGTCTCAGAAGCGGCGCGTGGGAGACTCACAGCGGTTTACGCGGGTGAACCTGAATGTTTGGCTTATCGTGCTTGTGGCTGTAGCATGGGGGATTATTCGCCATCTACAGGGAGCCTTCGACATCGGCTGGACGGAACTGCTGATTCTGTGTGCGCTTGGTTTCTTCTCAGCAGCTGCTCGCACTTGGGTAGGGCTACGCGACCCCAAAGTGATGTACTCCTTCACCCTTCCACTTGTGGTGTCTGATATTCTGATTATCTCGCTGGCGGTCTACTTTACTGGAGGCTACCAAAGCGAGGCGTGGCTTCTCTATTTCGCCCTTCTGGTTTCCGAGTCGGCAACGATGAGCACGCCTGCCCTTTTCGCAATGTTAGGACTTGCTACTGGAGGCTATGCCCTCGCATCCTCTCCTTGGACTCCTGATTTAGCCGCGGGCTTCCTCTTTCGGATGGCGATAGTAGGGCTAACAGCATGGCTGATGCATCAGTTACTGCGCTCGCATGTGGAGTATCGCCTTGAGTTAGCCGAACTGCGCGAACAGATGGCACTGGCACGCGAGCGGGAGCGCATCGCCCAAGAGTTCCACGACGGCTTAGGCAACACCCTTGTCAGTGTGATTATGGGCTTAGAGGCGTTCTGCCACCAAATGAGCAAGCAAGACCGCCTGAACGACACCCACTACAGTTGCCTCAAAGAGCAGATTGCACTCCTGCGCGATGCGATCGAGGAAACACGACAGATTATCCGCCAACTGGAACCCTCGCGCGCACCCGATTTACGCCTCCAGATTCGCCAAATGGCAGAGCGAACTGCTCAGCGCTTAGGCGCACGGCTCGATTTCAAGTGCCCCGACACCTTGCCCACCCTCACCCCGCTCCAAACGCTCGTGCTCCTTCGCGTGGTTCGAGAAGCGCTGACGAACATCCTCAAACACGCCCAGAATCCCACAACTATTACCGTCGAGTGCGCAGTTGAAAACCAGGCAATGCGGGTATGCATCTGTGATGACGGCGCTGGATTCGCCCCAAACCAAGTAGTCGGCGGATTCGGACTGCACCATATGCGCGAACGAGTCGAATCGCTGGGTGGAGAATGGCATCTAAGAAGCGCACCCCAGCAGGGAACTGCTATCGTGTTCAGTATACCAATAGGAGGGAAATCATGACCGAACGCGTGCGGATTGTTGTTGCGGAAGACCAACCGAAACTGCGCCAGTCGCTGAAGGTGATTTTAGAAAGCGATGAGACAATTGACCTGCTTGGCTCGGCAGAGGATGGCGAGCGAGCCGTGCAACTGGCGATGCAGTTCGAACCTGATATCGTGCTCACCGATATCCAAATGCCTCGCCTGAGTGGGATCGAGGTGACGCGCAGAGTCGTGCGCGCCTTGCCGAATGTACGGGTGATTGTATGGACCGTCCACAGCGACGACCGCAATGTGTTCGAGGCACTCAAAGCAGGTGCTAAGGGTTACCTACTCAAAGACAGCACGCCTCAGGAAATCTTAGAATGTATTCGCTCCGTGATGGAAGGGGGTGCGGTGTTAGACCCTGCGATTGCAGTGCGTGTGTTAGAAGAGTTCCAGCGCATGCAAAGCGAGGTCGACTCCTCAGGTAATTTGCTCTACGACCTCACCGCTCGCGAACTGGCAATTTTGCGCTTGATTGTGGAAGGCAAGCGCAATAAAGAGATTGCAGAGGAGCTTTTCATCGCCGAGAAGACCGTAAAAAACTATATCTCGAATATTCTCTTCAAACTGCAGGTCAACTCCCGCACAGAAGCGGCGCTATTAGCCGTGCGGAAGGGGCTTGTATAAGCAT
>FWWL01007607.1_pt1 | contig 14602 bp, 5 predicted proteins | sample 2228331 | NCBI WGS metagenome assembly FWWL01 (sample SAMEA103939775, study PRJEB20133) | metagenome
ATTCCGCCACGATAACCACCCATTCCACCACCATACATTCCACCCATTCCTCCATACATTCCGCCTCCATACATTCCACCCATTCCTCCATACATTCCGCCTCCATACATTCCACCCATTCCTCCACCATACATTCCGCCTCCATACATTCCACCCATTCCTCCATCCATTCCGCCTCCATACATTCCACCCATTCCTCCATACATTCCGCCTCCATACATTCCACCCATTCCTCCATATCCTCTGCCACCAAAACTACCCATTCCTCCATACATACCTCCACCCATACCACCAACCCCACCAAACGGATTTCTCAACACTAACTTGAATAGAATATCCGCACCCACATTTCGCAGTTCGTAAAAGCGGGTCTCTAATGATTCAAAACTTTCCTGCCGAATAATTTCAGGCTTACTAATCCAGATAAATCCGGGTTGAACAGAGAAATCCAACCCCAATGGACGTAGTAATGCTTTCAATGCTTCCCGCAAAGTGACATCTTTCAAACTAATATAAGGAACAATGCCACTGGACTTTGTTCCATAATATACATCTTGAGAAACCCCATAACCCTGTTGACCAGGGGCACCCGGGTATGCAGGTGCACCCAAACCACCCCCTTGTAAACCTCCAGGTCCTACGCCGGGACCTGTCCTTAATCCAACCCCGCCAGGTCCTGCACCAGGTCCCGCCATGGGTGGACGTCCCACTCCAGGTGCACCAAAAGGTTGTCCTGGTGCAGATGGCATACCCATCATCCCTGGTTGTGCAGGTTGCACTGCACCTTGCTGAGGTTGCTGTTTCGCAGGAGGCTCTACCGCACGATTATCTATAACTATATTTACACCATAACTATCCGATATAAATTGTGTAATCTCACTAATATGAATATCTTCAAACTCAATACTGACAATGGAATCTAAAGTCTTTTCTAATTCACTTACCTTTGTTACAGGGGCCGACTCTTCTTCTATTTCTGGAACTGTAAATTTATAGGGTTTTATACCTCTTGCATCTGCCCCTTCCGGAAGTTGTTTCTGCTTCTCTATAAAATCTCTAATCTTTGCACGGTCTTCCGCAACCTTTCTTTCTGACTCTTTGACAGATTCCTGATGAAGTTTAATTGTTGCCTGATGAAGTCCTTCTCGCGCCATATCATTCTTAGGGTCTATCAATAAAACATTGTTATAAATCTCTACTGCAATATCAAACTTCTGTGCTTCCATATACCGCTGTGCATCGGACAATAACTTCTGCACTCTTTCTTTTTTTAACTCTTCTGCTGTCTTCTCAGGCATTTCACCTGGTTGAGTAGGTTGGAAGGTTTCAAAAGTTGGTGCAGGAGCAGTTTCCGCCTTTTCACCTATTGATAATTGTAATTGAGCATTACATTTTTGCTGATATACCTGGGCTTCTTTATGATTGGGGTCTAATGCCAGTGCCCGATTAAATTCCGTTAATGCTTCACGATAAAGTTCTTTCTTATATAATCCGACACCTCTTCGGAAATAAGTTTCTGCATTTTCCTCTGAAGGCGGATTCTCCATTGAAACATCCGAAGGAGCATCTTGAACAGTAACCGGCGAAATAGGAGAAGTGTCTTCCGCCTGTGTTTGTGCACGAGCACCGTATAGTGTCATAAAAAACATGACACTCATTGTTAATACAAACATCACAAACTTAAACTGGAATTTTGTTGTGGTACTCATTAGTATTTTTTCCTCCCGAGGTCTTTTATTATTGACCCTTTGGAAATTCTTTTTATAATTATTATCTAATAAATAACATATCTTTTTCATTTTTCTTCCACCTTATCTTCGCATTTCAAGTGTAAATCTTCTTCCATACTGCTCTGAATGTATAACCACTGTTTTATCGTCTGGATTAATCCGTTCCAGAATAAATTTTTCAAATTCTTCTCCCTCATCATACCATTTGGTAGTAGAACGCGTCCGAAGCTGTGCCCGCCATTTCTCTCCCACCTGACGGATATTAAGCAGGGTAATACCGAGGTCTTTCGCCGTAATTTCATGAGTTCCTCTCGCTGATGTTGTTTCCCCAGCAAAATACCAGAAAGGATTTTCTCTCCACAATTGGGCATAAGTCCCCGGTATAGCCAGTGCAGGCGGTAATTGAGGCATCGGAGGTTTAAGGTTAGGGTCATCTGGTATCTCCTTTCTCGGAGGAGAATAGACTTCTTCTATTTCCGGTGGAGGTGGATATGCAATTATATACACACGATATCCTAATATCCCCACAAGAATAATCAATACAAATTTCTCTTTGTTCCACCAAAACCATATTCCTATTTTCTGTATCTTGTCTATCATATCCAATTAGTTCATGTATAGTATATTTCGTTTAAACCATTTCCATGCTTTTGTTGCAAATCCCACTTGTTCTGTTGATGTAGTGGATTGAGTTCCTTGCCGTTGCTGTCCACCTGCTCCCAGTTGTGCTTGATATTGAAGCTTAATATCCGCACCGACTCCCTCTTTAGGAGGATTATAATTCGCCTGTGCTATTAACATTTCTATCTGGAGCAAGGGCTCTACATTATAAGCAATATAAGGATATTGAATTCTAATTCCATTGATATGAAAATATCGGTCTGCTAATCGCAGTTTTTGCTCCACAAAGTTTACGAAGTCTTTCATTGTCATAGTACAACGAACCCCAAATATAAAAAATGAAAGCAGTTTTTCAAACTGTTCTGCTCGGGGTATCACCGGCCAGAAAACAATATCATCTATACTTGTCATTTTTGCGTCTAGAAGAAATTCACACATCTTAATACCAAAAGCCAGTTTTGCCAGCTGTTCATTAACCAATTTTTCCGTGACATCCATCCGCGAAATTTCATCTAAAGTATACACACCCAATGCTTTTCTTATATCCTGTGGAAATAAGTCGTAACGACCCATTTTTTCACCTACTTTTTCGTATAGTTGCCTGATCATTTTTTGAGCCTGTTCTTCATACCAGAATTTCAAAATTACTCCTTCTTTTGGAGGAACTTCGTGGTCTGTCCAATTACTTAAATTAAAAAAGGTTGCTCTACTTTTTAATGCTTCTTCCCATGGAACTACCTGTGTTCTCCACTCACGAATTAAAACCTGCGGGTCCGTTTTTGAAAATGTTTGTTCCAGGTCTTTCAATGCTGTTTCGTATGTTTTCTTTAAGTCTTCATCCTTTTTATATTCTGCTAACTGTTTTTGAAGGAAAAAGTAATAAACTCCTGCAAATAAAAGAAAAGAAAGAAGTAAAACCGTAATATAAATAATTGTTCCTCTTGTAATTGTTATATTCATGACCCTGCACCTCCTCCACCTTGCGCTATTTGTTGTGGGGAAAGTTTTTCAAACTGCACTGTTACCACAAAGGTAAACAAATTTTGTCCCCCTGGCGAGAACGCGGTCGCCTGCCCTGATTGCTGTTGAGGGAAAGCACCCATTCTTTGTTGCCCACCAAAACTTCCCATTCCAGGTGTAGCCCCCCCTTGAAAAGCTGTCTGGGCATTATACAAAGAACTCCATGGGGTTACCTGCACACTGGCTTCAGAGAAATACACTTCTTTAATTCTCAAAACATACCCATCCGACAAAGTAGCCGAGGCTTTTCTTAAATTTTCAACAAAAGTTTTGATAATTGCATCAGAGGTGGCTAACCCCATTATGCGAAAACCATTAGCACGGGGTATTGAGGGGGGTTGTTGTGCCCCTTGCTGAGGTTGAGCAGGCGTCGGCATAGGGGCAGGAGCCGAATCTCTTCTAAATATACCACCTCCTCCTGCACCTCCCATTCCTATCATAGGACCCCGCGCACCAATCCCCGGAAATCCAGTTACATTCACTTGTGCTTGTTGCTGTGGCGCCTGTGCAGGCATGCCCGGAATGGCTCTTCCACCGGGCATCGGAGGTCCTCCCTGTGGTTGTTGAACTAACACAGTTTCAATAGAACTAAACCAAACACCGTCCTTATCGGTTCGTGGAGGTCTCGCTGATAAAACCAAAGACATTTCATCCAACCAGAATCTTCTCCCATTTACCGCCTTATCCAATGCTTCTACTTTCTTACGCAAAGATTCAACTTCCATTTTTGCTTTTTGTAATTCCTGTTTTAGTGGAGAAACCATAGTTGGATTCTGTGCTACTTCAGGGTCATACATCCGAACATAACGACGAAGTTCTTCTATTCTTTCTTTAACATGTTTATTGCGTGCCGCATGAACAGGAATTACAGATGCCATAATCAGGGCGAGTGTAATCATCGATAACGCCCAATATATCGCCTGTTCTTTTCGACGACGCATTTCAATAATGCGTGGCGGGATAAGATTTATTTCTAACGCTGTCGTTTCCCAATTACGAAGAGCCAGACCCAAAACAACACAACTTCTCTCAGGGTGTTGTGTAATTGATTGAGCATCCGGACCAATTGCAATTCCACTCAAAGGTTGTGCAATTCTAACATCTATACCCAATGCCCTTTGAAGAAAAGGAACAATGTTACGAAGGGCACATCCACCTCCACACAAATAAACACGCGTAACCTGTCCCCCGCCAGGAAGCGAGCGGAAATAAGAAAAAGAACGCTGTATTTCATTTACGAGACGATTCAATATCCGGCCTATGGCTTCACCACCTTTTCCATCAATCTGCGGATTTCCCGTGGGAGCGAAGCCCTTCTCACATTTAATTTTTTCCGCTTCTTCAAAAGGTATATTAAATGCGTCAGCAATAGCCTGGGTAATATCATTTCCACCAATATTAAGTGTTCTTGTGTTACGGAAAATACCATCTCGTTCTACAACAATATTTGTTGTTGACGCACCCAAATCAACTACTGCTACACATTCTCCATGCCCATGTAATTCCCCAATGTACTTCAACCAGCTATAAGATGCAAATGGAATAACATCTATAATATCTGGCTTTAACTTTAATCCTTCTAAAACTGACAAATATTTATCAACCACATCCGTTTTTATCGCTGCCATTAAAACTTCATATCCACCACCTTCAGGATGGTCTAATATCTGATAATCAATAGCAATCTGCCGTAAATCAAATGGAATCTGTTGCTGTATTTCATACCTTACAATCTGGTCCACTTTTCTTTCCGATACAGGAGGAAGTGAACGAACACGAACAAATACAGATTGCCCCGGAACCGCCACCATCACATTTTTTGTTTTTACTTTTGCTTGTTTTAATAGTTCCGCAACCGCTTTTTTTCGTTCATTTTTCCGCTCCTCTTCATCCAACCTGAAATCATTCAGCACAGGTTTCTCAAAATATTTCATCAACTGCAGTCCTGTCTTTGTCTTTTTCAATTCGCAAAGACGAACCGCAGAAGTGCCAATTTCAATAACTACTCGTTTCTTTCCTTTTCTTGCCGTATATACTGACATATCTTACTCTTAACTAATTCCTTTATATTAACACACTATTTTACTATATTTCATAACTTCAAGTAAATTCTTTCCAACAATTCATTTTTTACACTTCTAATATCCTATGTTAATTATTTTAATACAAATGAATTTAAAAGTCAAGAAAATTATTGACAAAAATAATTTATTTTTTTACATATCCAATTTTTCTTGACATATTATTTTAATACACTTTATATGTATATTACACAAATTAATGAGGTGGATAAAAGTTCTTCTTAGTTATTTCTTAGGAACATCCTTAACACAGCGGAAACCATAATCCACACGCTTCGCATCCATTCTATCAAAATGCCGGCGTGCACATCTAGCATCAAATTTATCTGTCATAAAGGACCCTCCCCTTAATACACGATATATTTGTCCATATTCTTTGCGAATAGATTGATTTCCTTCATATTTTTGATACCAATCTGCAACCCATTCATATACATTTCCCGCCATGTCAAAACAACCATACGGAGATATTCCTCCAATATAACTTCCCACAGGGGCAGGCATATCAAGATTCTTTTCTTTTGTATTGCAAAATTCTACAGAGAATTCATTGCCCCATGGATATTCTCTCCCATCTTCTCCCCGAGCCGCCTTTTCCCACTCAATTTCAGTGGGAAGTCTTTTCCCGACTCGGGTTGCATAAGAGACAGCCTCGTCCCATGAAACTCCTGTTACGGGATAGCGTTCTTGTCCTTTTGGAAAAGTATGGTCCGGAAATACCTTTTTAAACTCTTCATTTGTAACTTCATATTTATCTATATAAAACGCAGGTACAAAAATTTTTCTTCTCGGTGATTCATCAGGTGCGCGGTCATTCTCTCCCATAATAAATTCACCTGCAGGCACAAGCACCATCCCCGGAGGAGTTTCCCCTTCCTTCAGCACAAGGGTCACGGATTGCTCTTTATTAGGCTCTACTATAACTTTTGTATTCTCCTCAAGAAATCCATCTGCGGAAACTGTAATCAAATATTCGCCCGGTTTCAACCTAACTTGCAATGGCGTTTTCTGTGATTGAGGAACATTATTAATACGAACATTACCACCTGTTGGACGAGAGAGTATATTCAATGTTCCTTCTATTGGTTTTAATACATATTTAATAGGATATTGAAAATCTTCACGAACTTCTAAATCCGATTCTACTGGGTAGTAGTTTTCTAATTGTAACTTATATGTTCTGTGACCAATATTAACTGGATATCTAAAAATCGGTGTTTTGCCAATTTTTGTTCCATCTAAATATACATCCGCGCCGGTCGGTTCTGTCTCAAAACTAATATAACCCTGTAAATGCTTTAACTCAATTGTATATTCAGCATGCTCACCCGGACGAAGTAATAAAGTTTCCACTGTTCTTTGATACCTCTCCTTCTTCAAAATCACTTCAAGTGAACCAGGGGGCAAATTTGTTAATGTTAAAGGAGTTTCTCCTCTCTCTTCTCCAAACACCACTACAGTCGCTCCTTGCTCTGGAGAACTATTAATAGTTACATCACATAATTGTTCTGTCTTTTTCTCCGAGGAACAGGAAAGGAAAATGAATGTTACAAACAATATCCCTCCAATCCCCCGTACCACAGCCATCATCATATAACTGCTCTTCATTTCTGAATTGGTAACCTTAATATGAAAACAATATGTATATAAAAATATATTACAACAATTAAAATTTTATTTTCATTCTCTCTGGAACATTTTTATTCTCTGTTCTTCTTTAGGTTGCGAAGGTGCTGTTATAGACCTTTCGGTTCCTCCTACGGGTGGATATATAATTACAGTTGCCTTCGCCGGCGTTGAATCTGTCACCAGAGCACCGGTTGCTACATCCTGCACAAAAGCACGAACTACAAAATCATATTTTACCTCTCTCTTTCTATATCCTGCAGAAGGTGCCCCTTCATCACCCAATCGGTCTCTAATTGCTAAGCCACACATATCGGGAGGCACATTCAAAAACTCCGGCACCGCTGTATACCAATTCAAATCAAAAATGCTACTGGCATCTCCCGGGAACATAAAGTCGGTAGGTATACAAATCTCCGCAGTAGTATCTCCATATCTCATTATTACTGTTCCCGCAGCTACCAGATTGGAATCCTCAAATATCTGTATATCAAATCCACGCCTACCTGTAGTGAACCCTTCTGAAGGAAGGACCATTGTCGTATTTAATTTAATTTCTACACGATAGTCACAAGCCCTTTCCAAGGGAGGTAAAGGAACACGCCGTGCTGAGCCAAAATCCCTTTCTCCAAAATTATAATTAATCATTCTCCATGTATCCTGCATAGCAGTACTACGATTCCACCATGAATTCACATCTAATTTAGTGTCAATATCAAATTCACATGGATTACGCCATATACAATAAGGCACATAATTCCCACTTACTGTTCCTAAATACGGGAATCTATTTGTCAACAATATATTAGGAACAGATTGAACATTTCCTGCCTCATCTGCCCCAATAATCGTCGCCATCAACAATGCACCGCAATATCGCTTGTCATTGATAATGTCATTTAAAGTGATTATTGACCCATCCGAGAATACTATAGGCGTATTCTTATCCAAACTCTCACGATTGATAATCCAGCCCCAACGACCTATAAACCTATCTACAACTTCCCAAATAGAACTTTCATAGTTAAATGGGTCTATCGCAGACCATATACGAATCCCAAAAATTGGTATGCATGGGTCAGAATTTACAGGTTTATTGGACACACTTCTTATTAATCTCCATTGGATTTTTGGGTCGTTAGTCCACGAACCTAATTGCGGAGCTGAAACAATCTCCACAACAGGGTCTCTCATCCACCACAACTCCAGAGCATCTTGTTGAATAGGATTTTCAATAAGTACATTTCCAGATAAATCTTTTACAGAAAATCTCATACGAATGTGCCAATCCTGTCCAAAACCGAGGTCAGACCAGTACCAGCGAACTAATGCGGTCTGCCATTGAGGATATTGTGTCTGTTCTGGGTCAGGAGAAACAGAATACTCTACAACAGGATTCGGCGAATATGATAATACGCGAGTTAAATCTGTCATAGGAACTATAAAAGCACAACCTAATGCCCTATATGATTCAAAGCTCGGGAAAATAGGACCGTTTGTTAGCAAATCTATTATTGATGTTACAGAAGAAGCAGAAACGGGAGGTTTATTATTAACAAACCCGGCGACTTCTACAACTCTTGTTGAACCATTATATTCCGGATATGGGTCGTAATACATAGATTGCAATATATATGAGAGATTAGTAGTAGGTAGATTATTAAAAAACATCTGAGCAGTTGGTTCTGTTTGATTGCTAATCGTCCCATACGAATATGCCAGCGGGCTGAGTACTGCTGGACCCCAGTTAGGTGGATATGCAAAACCCGACGGAGGTGAAACAACATCATTATTCTGGACAACAATTCCAGCAGATGTTGAATCATAGAACTCATCTTTCAGTCTCGGCGGAACAGTATCAATCACAAATTCCGAATCTCCTACAGGGAATCTCACCCGAAAATCTTCTGGTAAATTAATACCCATCAAAATTTGATTCACTCTCAGGTAAAGTCTTGCTCTCCCATTCGTTGTAAATAATTGTCCATCTGCGTCTGTCATAAACAACTGGGTAATATTGAATTCACTTCTCCCTCTCTGTAAATCTGTATCTATTGGCACTACTGGCTGTTTTAGTTCAGCAGGAAGCTTATTAACTTGCAGTAATGGGTCCATTGCATTTGTCACGAGGGGAACATATTCCTCAGGTGCAAGGTACAATTCTGCATTACTTAGATTACAGTTCCCCTGAACACCGACTTCCACAGTAAATTCATTACCAATACCAATATCTCGTTCTCTACCCGTTACATTACGAGGCACGACGGGATTAACTCTACAATACGCCCACATACATTCTGTTCCTACAATAGGCACTTCATCAGCACTTGTTTGTAGATTTATTGCATCTCTCACATCATTTTCAAAATCTACATAGGAATTACTGGAACAACTTGATAGATACAAATCTGGTTTTACAATACTTGGAACACTACTCAAAACTGCATCAAGCGAAGCCCTGGCTGGAATGGGCGTTGACAATTTACCCAGCCATGGACTATCAACAAACTGGATATGAGCAGGATTAATAGTTATTGGAGGACCAACTTCTGTCGCCCCGGTAATATTATCCGGATGCACAAGATTCCAACCAATGTTCAAACTTGAATTTGCGTCTGCAAATAAACCTCCTCCAGCATTTCCCCATATCAACGATGCTAAAACATAGGTAATTCCATTCCCTCTATTATAGATTCCTATCCCACCATTAGAACGGATAGTACTCTGGAATACCCCTAACCTTCCATTGTTTGTTATACCATTGCCACTGTTCCCATGTATTACTGTCTGGGCTACAGACATTATTCCGTTTGACATAACTTCAATACCCGTATCCAGGTTCGGACCCAGGAAACAGCGATATACTCTACCTCTCCCGTCTGTATCTAATATTCCTACACTTCCTCTTGTTAATGAAAGATTCTCTATACACAGATTCCCGTTGTTTTGGATTTCTATTAGTGGGAATCTATCTCTTCCTATACTAATATCATCAATCATTATAATTGAAGAATCAAAAACCCTACAGTTTTCATAAACAAAGTACAAAGTATGTAGTGTTGGACTCAATGATGTCAACGCTACCTCCTGCAAAGTCCATTTCCCTTCTTCAAAACTCCCAGCATCCTTTACCCAGGCAGGAGTAGCACTTAAATCATCCCAGAAAACTTTCAGTTTTGTCTGCTCAGGCATTGTCCCCTTCTCCACCCAAACATAAAATTGTAGTTTGTTAGCAGATGGTGGAATAGATATATCAGTCTGCCAGAGCGTCCGTATATCGGGTTTGGGCGTTCTTAATTGAGCATACCACGCTCCCGTGTGTGAATCAATAAAGCCTGTAGGTCCTCCTTGAATAATCTGACTTTTATCCGGAATAGCATCCCAAGGTGTGCTCAATCCCGATTCAAAACCAGGGTCTAACAATACATTGGTAAGACAAATTATAGGTATTGCTGGTAACAACAACTCATAACCTATACATACATCATCAATAAGAAACCGCACAGGGGGGATATCACATTCTCTTACAGATACACGCATTGTCAAATTATGTTCTTCCATATCCAAATACGGCATCAGTTCTGTGCTCAATATAACCTGCGTATAATTATTCCAGTAAGAAGTATCGTTAGCAGAAATAGTTTTTATTACATTTCCATCAATTAAAATTTCTAATTCAGAATTGGAATTACTAGTAGCATCAAGTATCTTTAGCCAGAAACTTAACACAGGCATCGGATTAACTGCACCGAATCGTAATGCATATTTACCCGTCTTCGGAGGTTCAGGCAGAATACAATCTTGTGGATATACGGTATCATAACAATGGATAGGTCCCATAAGTGTTGCTGTTGCATTTTTATTCCACGCTGAATCAGGAAATGTTTCAAAAGAAGGATTATCCACTGCATTATCAAGACAAACATCGTAAGGATTTATTACAATACCTAATCCCCCATAAGGGCTGACACAGAAATCATCAAATAAGATATATGAACCTGGACTTGTTGAAACGATACGCGATTTTATATGGAGGGAAAAACTGTTTTCCGCTTCCTCCAATAAAAGCGGAACCAGCCATCTTTCTATTTTCGTCCAATTCCCTTCAGGAGGCATACCTAAAATACGCGTATCATAAACAATCTTTGCCACATTAGATTCATCATTACCTAACCATACCTTGAAGAAATCAGCAGTTCCATCAACATTAACAGGTTTTACATAAAAAGAAAGTTTCGCCGGAGGAATACCCCCCAATTCAGCACAGAAAGGAGCATTATGTCCGCCTTCTGATTTAATTACTTTATCTATAGTTCTTTCAGGAATTACTGGATTCGTAGTAAATATCCACGTCCCATTATTTCCAGACTCAAAATCCCCATTTGGGACAGTAAGTCCTCCCTCAGGAGTTCTTAAATCATTCAATGGACCCACCAGAAAACGAATATCATCTATATCAAATGTTGTAGTATTAAAATCGGGACTATCTGGAGCAATGGCACAAGGCGAAACTTCACTTTGTATATTTATTATATGTTTCGCACCATCATTTGTAAGTCCAGATGGAACTTGAACAAGTACACGATTATAATACCCTGAATTCGGTATCGCATTAGGATTATATTCGGTAATAGGAATAAAATTTCCGATAGTATCCTCTACAAACATCTGCACTGGTAATATCATCCCATCAAAATAAACTTTCAGGACATCTGTATTTTTCCCGCTAAGCACCCGTGTTTTTATATACATTTCTACCCATACTTCCCGCGATACAGATAGGGAAGGACCTAATGCAAGGCATCTATCTGCAGGCAAACCCTGTGGGTCTGGAACTATAGACCAATTCCCATCACCATTCCAGGGAGTTGGACATATAGTATTAAAATCTCCACACACAATTGGAATTTCCAGAGTAACCAAATCTAAGTCCAAAAACACACGGAAATCATCTAAATACACCGTATTTTCTCCGGTTCCAAGTTTGGATATTTTAATATGTACATCTGGAATATCATCAGGATTGTATTGCTGAACTAAATCTGTAATATTAATATTCCATGTCATCCAATTCATCGGATTCGGTATTCCACTTAATGGTATACTAAACAGCACAGACCTGCTTAACATCTCTACATATATTTCAATTATATCTTCTGTTTCTACAGGGTCATTACTTCGCATAATTTCAAATCGTAACTGTGCAGAAACAAGATTAGGTAGTTCCATAGGTAATTTCGCAGAAAGAGGCAAAGAATTTTCAACATAAGAAAGCCCTGTCGGTTCCATCCCTTTAGGAAAGTCTATAGGCTGGCTCCGGAGAATATCTACAACTTGAGAAATTTTTGGGAAAGTAATATCCTGCCAGACTTCCGGATAGCCAGCAAGTATAAACGGGTCTCCACCTATAGGATTTTCCGTAAATTGGAAATCCTGACTTATCTGGTCAGTAATTAGATTCTCATCTATCCCCTTAAATAGGGCTACATGTGTAGGGCTGAGTGCTTTTGTATTTTCTTCAATAATAGAATAACCCGGTTCATCCGGGTCTGGTGGATTAACATCTACATTCCAGTTTGCCATTCCCTCCTCAAAATCGCCATTCCTTATGGAACCAGTAAGTGTATTATTCCCCGCTATTACAACATCTATAGGCAAAATACTCCCCGAAGGTGAAGAAGAATTTGGTACACCAACTAAAGTAATATTGCGATTTACAAAAATAGGTTGATTAATGGTATATATTGTCGGAGTAGTTATATCCGCCTCTATATGGAATGTAGTCTCATTAGGGTTATTTAAAATCACATCAATGATGTCTTCCCCGGGATGTATCACTACCTGCGCTATAATCTCTGATTGGAATACCATTCCTAAGCAAATAAGTAATAAGGGGAGATATCTGGATATTTTTCTTACCAGATAGGTATTTCTCTGCCCCTTTTCCCACTGGACATTAGGTTTCATTTGTTAATCCTCCTCATAACGGGCTGTCGGCACGCTCCTTTCATATATTACACTTGCTCTTGCTTCTGATTGAATAACAAATTCCTCATTGGTTCTATAACTAAAACACCCATCCTTATTTCCATCTACACCATAACCTAATTGCACTAGAGCAGTAATCTTAAACACATCCGACCTTAAACTAACATGGTCTGCAATAGATTCAAATCTTGGGAGAACATCAGATACTCTTGAGTTATAATTGACACTTACACTTAAAGGCAGTAAATATTTTGAACTTATCGTATTTGCGAGTTCTAATGGTGACTTGTAATATCTTCCATCGGGATACTCTGGGCGATTTGTCATTAATAAATATGACAAATGTAAAGTGGAAAGAACTGTATCATTTATATTATCTGAATAAACAGCATTAGAAGTTGGAACTGGATTGGTTCCATAAGTAGGATTATTAAAGTCTTGGTCCTTAGGAATAACATTGCTTCTGTAATACATCCCTGGGAGGCACATAGAGGAAACAAATACCCTGCGTTGACTACCATCTGTATAGATATAAGGTTCTATAGTGTTTACATTAATTTTGTGGAGTGATGTTTTTGCAGGGATAAGAGTAATGTGAGTAATATAGCACGGTGCGTCGCCTATGTTTCTTACCCGCAACGCTATGAATTTTTGAGTAACTCTGACCATTTGGGCTTGCCACCGGGCTGCGGCTGTCTGCCCATATAATATTATACCATCTTTATTCGGTTTGTACACAACAACATCTTCATATCCACCTCCAATTTCAGAACGATACCAATCATCAGGATGTGTTAATCCTGTTTGTGAAGTTGAGCCCCGTGGTTTCAATCCTTTTGCTTTTGCCGGGTCGGTAATAATTTCTAAAGCCAATCGTATTCTTGTTGGGTCATAATCATTATTAATCCAGAGTTTGCCAAATTCTTGCGAGAATAATTCATGAGGAGGAACGCCTGATTCATGAAGTTTTGCGTCATACAGTCTTAAACGTTCCAGTTGTTTTTCGTTTATAACATTTATATAAGCATAATAATCCCCATTTTCCACACCATCATTAGCATCCCAGATAAACAACGCTTCTGGACGATTCTGCTCTGGATAAATAGTCCTATAACTACTGGCATAAGCAAAAATTCGCTTCGTTATTTCCCATCTCTGAGCAAGGTCATTAATATCTATCCCCGGCCTACCCAAAACAGCATTATTGTTAAACAGCCAACTACTATTGACTTGCCCATTAAATAATGCGTTATACGGCGTCGGAAAACTTCCGCTCCATATTGAGCCATCTACAAACCTCGGATAGTTATACATTTCGCCCGGAAGCATAAATAAGAACAAAGGCACCCATGCCTCAGGATAAACATTATTTGTCAAATCAAATGTTAACATATCCCCAAAATTAGCACCTGTGGGAAAAACATCACTTTCATTTGGATTGGGTCTAATCGGAATAAAATCTGCTGTCCCAACAGTAAAGACTTTTTCTGTCGTAGTCAGTATTGAAGAAACACCTTTAATAACTCTACTCATTTC
>FWWL01007608.1_pt1 | contig 14602 bp, 15 predicted proteins | sample 2228331 | NCBI WGS metagenome assembly FWWL01 (sample SAMEA103939775, study PRJEB20133) | metagenome
GCTCGTTTTTGGTTTGCATAGGAAGGGTTGTCTCGTTTGTCTCACCCCATGTCTTGCTTTAAAGGAAAGCGTTAGTGGGAATGGTGAGACAGCTTGTTTCACCTGCCCTAGCTCGACTGAAGAGAACGGGGCTGCTTTTGGCCGATGCAGGATTCGAGGGTGGAGAAATATTAGCCAAGGTGGAGGAGAAGGAGCTTGAGCCCAACATCCCCAAGGTGGCGGGGGAGGTGCGGGATGAGCGAAGGAGGAAGACGTAACGGGTCTTTTCCGCAGCCCTTTACAGGCTAATGGCCGCAGGAAAAGGGCTGTTTGGAGCCTTCAAGACCAGTATGGCCTGCGGCTTTCTTCGGGAAACCTTGCCTTGGATGGCCAAAAGCGCGCCTTCTTGGAAGCAGGGGCCAACAAAATCTGGATATTACTTACCCTCTTTTGTGCCCCTTCTCGGGATTCTTGAGTGTCTCTTCCTTCAGCTTCTTAGTAAGACAAGCCCGATGGACTTGACAGCCCTGACATTAGTATATATAATTGTTTGCTGAAAACAATGAATGTTAAAGGCAGCAAACCTTCACTGTGTCGTTGGCACAATAGCTTGGCTGTTGTTCAGCTAGTATATAACCAAGGTCCAATTTCACGCTCAGACATTGCGCGAAATCTCGGATTAGATATCGCGTCTGTAAGTAGAATTGTTAGTGAGTTAATAGCAAGAGACATACTTCAAGAACGCTCTATTGGTCCTCGAAGAAGGCATGGCGTTGGTCGTCCACCGCAGTTACTCGAGTTCAATCCTCAGGTTAGAAGCGTTATTGCTGTCGATCTTGGTGGAACTTCTGTTCGCGCTGCCTTACTAGATCTCTTTGGGCGCGTTTTCCGACGTGCTTCCATTAGGTCTGAGCCAAAAGAACAGGGTCTAGAAACTCTTATTAATTTGATTCAAGATTTTGTAGACTATGCCAAGTCTAGCGGGTCAATAGTAGGTGCCATAACAGTTGGTGTTCCAGGCATCGTGATACCTCATGAAGGAAGGGTAGTAGCTGCTCCAAGTTTAAAATGGCATGACATTCCCTTAAAGCGTCTTCTTGAAGAAAAATTCCAAATACCGGCAATTGTAGACAACGATGTAAATTTACATGCTATGGGAGAGTATTGGCAAGGGGCAGGGCGAGGGATGTCGCCCCTGGTGTGTGTGTTTGTGGGCACTGGTGTTGGTGCTGGCATTATTATAGACGGAAAAATTTATTATGGCGCTACCTATTCCGCTGGAGAAATAGGGTATTCTTTCCCCGATCCAGGTCATCTTGGCAAAGAGTTTAAAGAATACGGTTGTTTAGAATCTATAGCCGGTGGGTATGGCATTGCTCAGCGCGGGAAAGCTGCTGTTCTGTCTGGAAACGGCAAAGCAATTTTGGAAAAAGCTGGCTCACTAGAAGATATAGAAGCCCGTCACGTAATAGAAGCTTTCTACGACGGTGATGATATAGCACGCAATATTATAGAAGAAGCACAAAGAGCTCTTATTGTATCTTTGATTAACTTGTCTTGCATACTAAATCCAAAGATGATTGTGCTTGGAGGAGGCGTAATAAAATCAGGAATACTAGATTTAAATGCGGTAATAGATTTGGTAAATAAGGCGGTACCATTTCCGCCCAAAATAGTCATGTCTACTCTTAATGATGATGCCGGCCTTTTAGGAGGAGTAGCTTTGGTGATGCAATCAATAGAATTCTGGCGCAAATTGCTTGATCGATTTGAAGTGCCAGTAGATTCGCCTTTAACACCGGATCCTCTTTGCAATCTGGTGCAGCAGCAAAGTGAGGGGAAAGGAGGTGAGAGCAGAGAACTGTTAAAGCAAGAATGAGGCGAGGGGGTTAATGTGAAAGAAAAAGGGAAAGCAACTAAAAATAAACAAAGGAGGTGTATATGATGTTTAAAAATCTGAGCAAAATTTGGTTGGTCCTTTTAGGGTTAGCTGTTGCGGCATTACCTTCGTCTGCTGAAGAGGTTACAATTATATATTGGCAATATGAGTACGCTACAAAAGTCGCGGCGATTAATGAACTTATCAAAATGTTTGAAGCAGAGAACCCTGGAATCAAAGTGATTCACGAAACTTTCCCTTATGCCGCGTTTGCTGAAAAGGTGGCGGCTGCAGTTCCTGCCGGAACTGGTCCTCATATTGTTAATCTCTACTATGGTTGGCTTCCTGCTTGGAAACAGGCAGGCTATCTTCAGCCCCTTCCTGAAGAGTGGTTCCCCACAGATGAAATAGAGGCCGAGTTTGCTCCGCTTGTGCAGGCAGCCAAAATGGATGGAAAATATTGGGGGTTACCCACCGCTGTGCGAACGCTGGCTCTATTTTATAATGTTGATCTATTTGAGCAACATGGAATTTCTACCCCACCTGAGACATGGGACGATTTTATTGCGATTGCTCAGAAATTGACGGTGAGACAAGGAGATCAACTCGTCAGAGCTGGCTTTGGTATGGCCCCGGACGGGCAAGACCATCACTTGGTCCGCGAGGTCCTGATTCGTCAATTTGGCGGGATTTCTTATAGTCCGGATTACCGGCAAGTTCTCTACAATAGCCCAGAAGGTGTTAGCGCTCTGCAATTTTACACGGACTTGGCGTTGGTTTATAAAGTAGGTGAACCTGACTTCCCCTTCCCAGGAGTGGCCGGTTACTATCGAGAAGGGTTTAATGCTGGATTAATTGCTATGATCATAGATGGTTCATTTGCAATTGGCACAATACGCAAAGGTGCAGCATTCCGCTGGGCTGTGGCCGAGCTACCTAAGCTCGCTCCGGAAGGCGAGAGACACAACTTCGCTTCATTTTGGATGCATGCTCTAACTCCTCGAGCCCAGGGCGTTGAGCTGGAAGCGGCGGTTAAGTTTCTCAAATTTATAACTTCTGAACAAGCTATGGACCTTTGGCTTAAGACTGTAGGAGAGCTACCAGCACGTCTGTCCATGTTAAATCGTGCGGATCTCTTAGCTGACCCCATCTACGGACCATTTATGAAGGCCCTGCCTTATTCTCACGCCACTTTCTTTGTTGACGAGGCACGGCAGAGGCAGATAATGATCGATGCCATACTCCGGGTAATTCGAGGAGGGATGTCTCCTGCAGAATCTTTAGCAATTGCCGCAACAGAGGAACAAGCGGTACTGGATGCGTTTTGGGCACGTGCTGAGCGCTAAACAATAGGGGGCAGGGCTTGGGTCCTGCCCCCGTGCTATTTTTCTAAGGAATGGCGAGAATAAGACTGAGCCTTTCAAGAAGACGTGCGCTATCAGCTTATAGCTTTATCCTTTTACCTGTGGCTCTTTTCGTCTTTTTCCGTCTTATCCCAATGTTTCAAGCATTTCAGCTTGCTTTCATTCGATGGCATGTTGATCCTAATCTGCGAGCGTTTGTAGGGTTGGAAAACTTCCGCCGCTTATTCAATGATCTTCGATTTTTGCAAGCGTTAAAAAACATGGGCATGTATGTTCTGATTGCTGTTCCCGGCCAAGTTGTGCTCGGTTTATTTATCGCTCTTATCTTAAATCATATCCGCAGAGGGCGAGGGTTATTCAGGGTAATATATTTTCTTCCTTATATTACTCCGGCGGTAGCTGTTTCCTGGGCTTGGAGTTATATGCTTTCTCCGCACCTTGGAATAGTTAATAGGATTCTTCGTGCTTTAGGCTTACCAGCCCAAATGTTCCTAACTTCTCCGTCTCAAGCACTGCCAACTGTAGCTGCTATTGTAATATGGCAATTTGTTGGATTTCACATAGTACTTTTTTTAGTCGCTTTATCCAACGTTCCAAGAGAACTGTATGAAGCGGCTAAAATTGACGGTGCTAATGCTTGGCAGCTGTTTTGCTATGTAACACTTCCCCTTATTAATCCTACGTTGGTTTTATCCATCATAATGGCGACTGGATCACCATCCATTGGCATCTTGCAGCTGTTTACCCAGGTGTTAAATCTCCGGTTTTACGACCCGGGTGGGCCTGCAGGAAGCACGGCCACAATAGTTTTATTTATGTATCAAGCAGGATTTAAAAGATTCGATCTAAGTTATGCTGCAGCTATAGCCGTATTGCTATTTGGGGCCATCGTAATATTGACTTTTGCACAATACAAATTGACTTCAAGGAGGATTTAGCAATGCGGCGGGCAAGTCTTCAAACAATCTTATATTTGCTTGTTATTGCTGGCTCTGTAGTAATGGTTTTCCCGTTTGTTTGGTTGTTTTTAACTTCGCTGAAACCTTTGCAAGAAATTTATTCTTTGAACTGGTTGCCGTATAACCCAACTATTGAAAACTATCGCTTGATTTTACAATTGTACCCCTTTGGACGATGGTTTGTGAATAGCTTAATTGTAGCCATCATTACAACAATTTCTATGGTAATTCTTTGCGCCATAACAGGCTATACTTTTGCCAAACTTAATTTTCCTGGAAGGCCTGTGCTTCTAGCAGTGATTTTAGCAACGATGTTTATTCCTACTGAATTATTAGTTATTCCTTGGTACACAATGTCTATAAGATTTAAATGGACAGATACCTACTGGGGAATTCTTTTCCCGGGACTGATACATGCATTTGGAGTCTTTATGATGCGCCAATTCTTCTTATCCATCCCTGACGATCTGCTCGACGCGGGACGGATTGATGGACTATCAGAATTCGGGATTTTCGTCCGCGTGGCGCTACCCTTAATGAAGCCAGCCTTAGGGGCTTTGGCAATCATAAACTTTGTAGGCAACTGGAATGCTTTTCTTTGGCCGTTAATCGTAACTAGCAAGCGTGACCTTTTTACTCTTCCAGTAGGATTAGCTCTTTTCTCTGGTGAAGCTGGGGTTCAATGGAACTTAATTACCGCTGGGGCTACCTTAACAATCCTTCCGCTTTTGGCCGTCTTTCTGCTATTTCAGCGTGCAATTATTGAAAGCATCACTACTTCCGGTCTTAAAGGATGATCGAGGAAAACTATGAGCACGATTAGCTTTTACATGATTGAGGGTGAAAAATATAAAAAAAGCAAAGTTTTTTCGCTTTCTATATTCGACTTTCATGCACATCTCCCCGGCCCGCTCCCTCAGTATTCGTGGGGATGGGAAAGCTGGTTTGTCCGTAGATATGGTACAGAAAAACTTTCTTTTCATAAGGAACAGAGAAAACAGGAATACTTGCACTTCTTAAAGCAGAGAGGATTTCCATCACCAGACGAATCGCAACCTGCGCCTGATGAAGCTGCAGGATTATATGCACGCGCGGTAGAAAATTATGGACTTTCTGGGATTTGCTTTCTAACTGGTGGAGGTAATGAGACACTAGCAAGGGCGATTGAACCTTATTCTAAGTTATACGGATTTGCTCATCATGATCCTTTTCAAGAAGGTTCAGCTAGTGAGTTGGAACACGCCATAACTCATTTGAAACTGCGCGGATATAAACTTCTCGCTACAGCGCTTCGGCGGCCACTTACTAGCCGCAAGCTTGCCAATCTGTGGGAAATTTGTGAATTATACGAGATACCAGTGGTTATCCACTTTGGCCCACTTGGAGGTGGTGGAATAGCTTATGGCCCCAATGTAAATCCATGCGTTTTGCACGACATAGCTAAAGCTTATCCAAAAGTTCCTTTTGTAGTGCCACATTTCGGGGTGGGCTATGTGCGGGAGCTATTGCAATTAATGTGGGCGTGCGAAAACGTATATGTTGATACCTCAGGCAGCAACCGGTGGCGCTATTACAGTTGGCCTCAACCTACCCTATGTGATCTTTTTAAGTTGTTCTATGAACAATTTGGTGGGACACGTATCATTTTTGGTACAGACAGTTCTTTCTTTCCACGCGGTTGGGTAGCCATATATGCAGTAGAGCAGTTGGAAGCCGCAGAAAAAGCAGGCATACCGTGTAGTGCGATCGAAGATATTTTTAGAAACAACGCTTTGCGTCTCTTAAAGTTACAAACCTAACAGTTTACGAAAAAGGAGGGCAAAATGATCAAAATCGCGATCATTGGGGCAGGAAGTGCAGCTTTTTCTAGACGCTTAATTGTTGATATTGTGGAGGCCGAAACTTATCTGCGAGGTTCTCAGGTGATACTAATGGATATTGTTAAAGATCGCTTGGAAACAGTAAAGTCTTTAGCTGCAGAATATGCCAAAATCCGAAATGCTAGTATTAAATTTGAAGCAACTTTGTCAAGAGAAGAGGCTTTACGCGGAGCAGACTTTGTTATTAATATCGCTTTCGTCCCCGGCTATCGACACATGGAGGCGGAAAGGGAAATTGCTGAACGATACGGGTACTACCGCGGGCTCGGGGACAGGGTTTCAGATTACTACGGAGGCATTGGAGCTTATGCACAACTTTCATTTTTCGTTAGTCTAGCAAAAGATATGGAAAGACTTTGTCCAAAAGCATGGCTACTACAGTCAGCAAATCCTGTGCTAGAAGGTGCCACTCTTATTGCCAGGGAAAGCAGTATTCGCGTTGTTGGCATGTGTCATGGATATGCCAGGTTTTTTGACATTGTTAGAATTCTTGGACTTTCAGAAAAGGAGACGGAATTCGAAGTAACCGGCCTGAACCATTGTATCTGGTTGACCCGTTTTGTGCATAAAGGGGAGAATGCATATCCGCTGCTCGATCAGTGGTTAGAAACAAAGGCGCCAAGCTTTTGGAATAGCGAGGATTATTTGTTTGACCCGCACAATTATCAATTATCTCCTGCGGCTTTTGCTATGTACAAGCTCTTTGGTCTTTTCCCGATCGGAGACACTGTGCGATCAGTTTCGCCGTGGTGGTTCCATCTAGATTTAAATACAAAAAAGAAATGGTTCCCAGCGGGGGGTGTGGACTCCGAAATCGGGTGGAGTTGCCGACTGCTTCGCAATTTAGAGAGCGTTAGGAGGCTTGCAAGATTGTCACAACGTGCTTCACCTTTTCTTGGAGATACTTTTTTAGATTTTGAGCACAGTTGTATAGAACCCCATATTCCTTTTATAATCTCTGTATTAACTTCCAGACCAGCAAAACTTGTCCTCAATATTCCAAATAATGGTTTGATTAAAGAAATTCCCAATGATGTTTATATAGAAACTTCGTGTATAGTATGTGGAGATCAAATTGAACCAAAGGGAAATGTAAAGTTGCCCGATAGGCTGCTGTTATACGTAATTCTTCCTCGGTGGTTGCGAATGGAGAGGATACTCCAAGCATACCGTGATAGAGACCTTGTCGGATTAGTGCTAGAAATAGCAGATGATCGCCGTACGCAGTCAATTGGGCAAGCGATACAGGTCGCTGAAGAACTCCTAGCACAGCCTTGGAACAAGGAGGCCTACAACCATTATAAAGATATTGATGGTGTGCTAAAAAAGTGGCTGCAATAAACCATGTACGTAATGGTAACAAAAAATTATAAAAGTCTTTCTAAAGAGGCAGCAAAACTCGTATGTCGAGAAATTTTAAAAAAACCTTCTGTGGTTATCGCACTGCCAACAGGCGATTCCCCCAAAGGCATGTACAGATATTTGGTCAAATTTTATCAGCAGGGACTGGTAGATTTCTCACAAATAACAACCTTCAACTTGGATGAATTTAGGGCTGGTGTCTGACCACCCGTTAAGCTTCCGTTCCTACATGCGCGATAACTTTTTTAAAAAAGTAAATGTCGATCCTCGAAAAACCCATATTCCTTGGAGTAATGTTTCCGATCCTTATGATGAATGCGCCCGATATGAAAAACTTATAAAGGAAGCAGGGGGTATTGACCTTGCAATTCTCGGTATCGGGCTTAACGGCCATATTGCCTTCAATGAGCCAGGAACACCCTGGGAGATCGGGACTCATGTGGCCAAACTTTCTAAAGAAACAAGGTTAGCTGAGGCAAAAAAATTCGGCAATATAGAAGCAGTCCCTACCCATGCGATTACCATGGGAATCAAAACGATTATGCAAGCTCGAAAAATCGTACTGCTAGCCAGTGGGAAAGAAAAAGCCAAAATTTTAGTTAAAGCCCTTGAAGGGCCGATAACTCCTGATGTTCCTGCATCTATTCTGCAACTTCACCCAAATTGCACCATTATCATTGATGAAGCTGCGGCCAGTTTACTATGATTTTTCAAACATAAGAATAGATGCGCAAGGTTTTGAAGCTCAGTCTAAGCTTGAGCCTGTATAAACAAACGGATTTTGGGGGCATTCCGAAAGCTACTGTCTACACATAGCGGTCTTCTAACAAGGCTCGGTTTTCTTACTTTCGTTGCCTCTCCTAATCTCTCAAAAGGGCAAAAAATGGGAGAAGGGGCTTGATTTGGGGTCTTTGGTGTGCTGGTCAAGGGCGGAGCGCAGGGCGGCCGCCACCAGCTCCGACTTCGTGACGCTCCTATTCACCCGCCGCAGCTCGAGCCACACGTTATCCAAGGCCTCCAGGAGCTCGGGTGGGAAGTAGAAGGTAGCCTTTTGGTGGGGCTTTCGTGCTGGGCGGACCTCCTGGCGCTCCTCCTCGGATCCGAGGAAGATCTCCGCGCCCTTCCCCTTCAATGATGCCCGCTTAGCCATCGCTAAGCACCTCCTGGGCTAACTTCCGGTAAGAGTCCGCGGCCGGGGAACGCGGGAGGTAGGAGAGGATCGGCTCGCCTGCCACAGTGGCCTCGGCGAACTTTATGCTTCGGTGGATGATCGTTTTGTAGATCTGGCCGGAAAAGACCTTCTCCAGCTCCTCAGAGGCCTCGCGGGCGTGCACGGTGTGGGCCTGGTGCATGGTGCGCAGGATCTTGAACGTGAGGTCGGGGTTCCCCTTCTTTTGGACCTTGGCGATCACGTGGCAAAGCTGCCTGAGGCCCCTTAGGGCCAGGTACTCGGTCTGGACGGGGACGATGACCCTGTGGCTGGCCATGAGGGCGTTTATGGTGAGGACGCCCAGGCTTGGCGGGCAGTCGAGGAAGATGAAGTCGTACCTCCCGAGGACTGGCTGTAGCGCCCCCTTCAGGGTTCGATCCCAGCCGATCTCCCCAAGGAGTTCCCCTTCCGCTCCCGCCAGGTCCAGGTTGGCCGGGCAGAGGTCCAGGCCCCGCACCTTGGTGGGGACGACCGCCCGCAAGAGGGAGATATCTTCTTCGATCAGGGCGTTGTAGGTGGTGAGGGCGAATTTATCCGGGTCGAACCCGAGGCTGGTGGTGGCCCCGCCCTGGGGGTCGAGGTCCACAAGGAGCACGTTCTTTCCGAGCTCGGCCGTGGTTCCGACAGAAATTAAAAGCTGTACGCGCTTCTTCCCATAGGAAGCTAGAACTGCTGGACACTCCTCCTTGACTTAAAGAAGCAGCCTTTGATATAATAAATAAAAAGCAAGGGGTGGGTTAAGTTCAACTACTTCCGCGAGCTTTGGGGGTGGTAGCATGCGTATTTTTAGGCTTTCGGTGGTCCTGGTAGTAATTGTCGGATGCAGCTTTATCGGCTACGGCCGGAAAACTTATGTCTGTTATTATGAGAGTTCTTCTGCCCAAGATACAGAGCTAAACATTATGAACTTAATGGACAGGGCTTGCTGGTATACACTGAGAATCTATTATTACAAAGGAAAACTTCTGTATTCAGATATGTGTCAGCTCAAAGCTTTTGAAGCGGAATTCTATCGCGTTAGCGAAGAAGTTGGGAGAGGTTTTGATATCTGGGGGATGGTTACTATAGAAGTTGATGACGATGTATTTATCTTGTTGTCAGTAGAATATTTCGTTGAGGATCAGGTATGTAGCATTGATAACATAATTGAAGCAGTTCCTCCTTATGAATCTGGCTATTGGTACTGGTACTGCATTTATCATGTGAATTTGTGGCCTAGTTCAACTGGATTGGTAATAATGAACCCGTCCTGGTCTACGGTGTCATACCGGATCAGAGTTTATGATGCACATGGAGCTATGCTTTTCTCTCGGTCATATACGCTTGCTGGCCGGTGCAGCAACTTTTTTGATCTCGAAGACCTTGTTGGACAAGGAGAAGAAATATGGGGGTTAGTTGATATACGCGCAGATCGTCCCGTCGCTTTGGCCGGCGAGTATTACAAACGCAGTGGTAGCAGGCTGGAAATTGACAACATTGTTGATTACTACGGAAAAAGCAGGCAAACATCGATGTAGCCAAGTTTTCGTTTCAAATAACGCGGGGAAATCGGTGGAGGTTGGCAAAGCAGATTTGTCGTGATCCGGCCTACCGGCAAGAAAGCGCAGCAGGCGGACGATGATGAGCCTCTAGCAGCGAATATCAGTAGTTAAGCAGAAGTGAGAGAAGTTTTCAAGTTGTCTCCACCCGTAAAGCAAAAGTTAGTGACCAGCCGAAAGGAAGCATAGCGGCAAACATTCCCACTTTAAGGGGGTTAAACCTCAAGAGCGTTGGCCCAAACGCTCTCTAATTGCAGAAAAAATGATCTCTAGGCTCCTCGGAGCCGGGGGTCCACGGCGTCCCTGATCCCGTCGCCAAGGAGATTGAAGCCCAAAACGGTGAGGAAGATCGCGAGGCCCGGGAAGGTGGAGATCCACCACTGGGCGGGCAAGTAATTCCTTCCATCGGTGACCATGACCCCCCACTCCGGCGTGGGCGGCTGGGCCCCAAGGCCAAGGAAGCCCAAGCTGGCAGCGGTTCGGATGATGCCGCCCATTTCCAAGGTCACCTGGACGATCACAGGGGATAGACACAGGGGCAGGACATGGCGAAAGAGAACGCGCCAAGGCCCGGCTCCTATGGCCCGAGCTGCCTCGATATAAACCTCCTCCTTTAGGGCGATGGCCTTGCTTCGAGCAACCCTGGCGAAGAAGGTCCATTGGGTTAGGGAGATGGCGATGACCGCGTTCTCCAAGCTCGGCCCAAGCGCCGCGGAGATGGCCATGGCCAAAATGAGCTGGGGAAAGGCCATGAAGCGATCCGTTATCCTCATGAGGAGGTTATCGAGCCAGCCACCAAAGTAGCCGCAAACAATCCCGATGATTGTGCCTGCTGAACCGGCGATTAGGGCCACGATTATGGCTACTCTAAGGGATATCCGTGCCCCAAAAAGGAGGCGGCTGAGGATGTCTCTTCCAAGCTGATCGGTCCCCAAAGGATGGGATTTGGAGGGAGGGGAAAGCCTTTTTAGGGGCTGTGTAGCGATGGGATCACAGGGAGAGACGTAAGGGGCCACTAGAGCGGCGACGACCAAACAAAGAACTATTGCCGCCCCGACAAGCGCAAGCGGGTTCTTCCGCATCGCCCGCCAAAAAACCGCCCAGGAACTCATCCCTTAGAAGTACCTCACTTTAGGATTCAAATAAGCATAGGAGATGTCCACAACCAAGTTCATAAAAGCGTATACCAGGGCGATCAACATCGAAGCTCCGACTACAGCGGGAAAGTCTAAAGAGAGGAAGGCATTGGTGGCATAACGGCCCAAACCCGGCCAAGCGAAGATCGTCTCGGTGATCACCGAGCCCTCAAGGAGGCGGCCGTAGGTTATCCCAATCACAGTGGTCACCGGCAGCATTGCGTTCTTGAGGGCGTGCTTTGTCACTATCGCCACCTCCCGCAGGCCTTTGGCCCTGGCCGTGGTTATATATTCCTCTCGCAGGACATCAAGCATGCTCGACCTTGTGATCCTGGAGATGGCGGCGATCCCGTAAACGGAGAGGATGGTCGCCGGCATCACCATGTGTTTAAGGGCCAACCCGAAAACATCTAGCCTTCCGGCGATGAGGCTATCGACGGTGATGAGGCCTGTAATCCAGCGGGGCCGGGATATGTGGTATGGGAGCTGTCCAGCTCCGGGAAGCCATCCAAGCCAGTAGTAAAAGAAAAGAAGAAAAAGTAATCCCAGCCAAAACACCGGCATTGAGACCCCAACCAGGGCCAAAAGGCGGGAGAGGTGATCTGCAAGCTTCCCCCTCATCACCGCGGAGATGATGCCCAGGGTTATCCCAAAAAACGCGCTCAGGAGGGTGGCGACGGTGGCCAGCTCCACCGTGGCCGGAAAGTAATGGATCAGATCGCGTGCCACTGGGCGATTGGAGCTGATGGAGATCCCCAGGTCCCCATGGACAAGCCTCCAGAGGTATACGATGTACTGGCGATATATCGGCTTATCCAAATCCCATTTAGCTTTAAGCTGGTCGATCAGCTCTGGAGGGGCTTGGCCGCCAAGCCTTGCCCCAATCGGATCAGCCGGGATGACGCGGGCGATGAAAAACACAAGGGTCATAACCCCAAAAAGGACGAAAATCATCCAACCTAAGCGCCTCACTATATAAGCCAACATAAATACCTGGCCCGCGGATCATACCGCGGGCCAGGAAGCTTTAAAAATCGAGGCTACTTGTGGACGGAGAGGAGCTCGGTGTAGTACCACATCGGCGGAATGGCCAGGCCTTTTACCGCCTCTCGGGTAGCCACCTGGATCAGAGGGCTGTAAAGGATCACGTACGGCCCCTCTTCCAAAACGATGGCCTGAATGGCTTTATACAGGATCTCCCTCTTTCTGCTATCCCGCTCGCCTGCGGCCTCCTCCACCCAGGCGGTTACTCCGCTTGGACAATACATGTTCCGCCAAGCAAGCTGCTTTATCTTCGCCTCCGGTCCCGGGGTGTCGCAGTGGGCAAAGGGAGCGGCCTGGGCGCTAGGATCCGCATAATCAACGCCCCAGCGGACCAAGACCATCTGGTGCTTTTGCGTGCGGTAGATCTTCAAGAGCTCGGCATAGACCATGGTGGTCACTTTGACCTCGATATTTATCTTTTTCAGGTCTTCTTTGATTTGCGCGGCTATATCGGGGAAGGGAGGGTCGGTCCGGGTGAGGAGCTCCACGGTGAAACCGTTTTCGTACCCGGCCTCCTTCATCAACTGGCGGGCCTTTTCCAGGTCTTGGTGATAGTAAAGGTCCAGATGGCCGAACATTCCAATGGGCACAAAGGTATGGCACTTCACCGCCGCCCCGGCCAAGATGCCCTTAACTATGGCATCGTAATCGATGGCCCACCTGATGGCCTGGCGGACCTTAACGTTGGAGAGGGGTTCATAGCCGCAGTTCATGGCAAGGTAATGGAAGGACCAGCTGGGCGTCTCGATGACTTGGAACCCGGGCTTGCCCTTTAGATCGTTGATCATCTCGGGAAGGAGGTTCCAAGCGATGTCGATGTCCCCCCTCTCCAGGGCGAGCTTCTGGGCCGCCGGCTCGGGGATGTCTTTGATGATCACCTGCCTGACCTTAGGGGCGCCCCGCCAATATTCAGGGAAGGCCTCGAGGACGATGCGGTCGCGCCTGATCCACTCCTTCAAGATAAACGGGCCAGAACCGGCGTCATGCTCAGCCAGCCATTTGGTGGCATAAGGGTCATCGGGGGTGGCGTGGGCCTTGACCACTGAAGGGTCAACTATGGAGGTAACCCCCTGGTATCCAAACACCGCGGCCATCAGCATTTCACCCAGCGGTTGGTTAGTGGTGATCGCCACGGTATAGTCGTCGATCTTCTTGATCATTTCTGGGCTAGGCACAAACTGGCTAAGGATCCATATCGGCGGGAAGTTGAGGGCCAAGGAGCGCCGCAGCGAAAAAACCACGGCTTCTGCATCCACTACATTTCCGCTATGGAACTTCACCCCTTTTCTAATGTGAAAGATCCAGGTCAAACCATCCTCGGAGAGCTCCCAGGACTCGGCTAAGCCCGGCACAGGCTGTTCAAAGGCCTCCACCCCTCCGATGAAGTTGACCAGGGTGTCATAAGTCTGTTCCAGGACAAAACCGCCTTCGAACTCATACACCCTTGCTGGTTCAAAATCGATGATAGGCTCATGGCTCATCCCTATAACCAGAATGTCCCTGGGAACCTCAGCCAAACCCAAAACGCCAACAAACGCCAAACAAGCTGCTACTACAGTGATCTTCCGCATGGCCCCCTCCTTTACTTATTTGATCTACGTTTCCTCGCCTCCTTTCTTCACCCCATTATAACATGTCAAGGAAAAACTCATCCAAAGGCTGGCCTGCCAGAAATTTAAGGAGCCCTTGGGTGGGGCTAGGCCGCGATGCCCAGCTCCGCCGACCTCCGCTTGAGCCTATCCACGAAGGCCGCGGCTTTCTTTCTCACCAGGCCCCTTCGAAAGTCGTCCTTGACCTCGCTCAAAACCCGATAGATCAAGTCCTCCAAAGCCCCGTTCCTCAGGGCCTTCTCCGCCAGGTTCTTGTAGAACCCAAAACTCCCCTCGTCCTCCAACTCCTTGGCCAAGTAGGTGGCGAATCCCCGGATGTAGGCCTCGTCCTCGGCCTTTTGGGCGACTTCGTCCACGATGTGATCAGGGCTCCATTCCTTCCGGTTTTTCATCACCTCAAGCTCCCGTACGGCCCGGGGGCCGGGGTAGTAGCGGATGAGCCAATCCCCTTTCTCCACGAGGGGAAGCCACTCCACCTGGGAAAGGAAGGCCACGGCGCGGAGCTCCTCGTGGGCCGGGGCCAGCTTCTCTTGGGCCTTGGAGAGGTAGGGCTGCCTGGTGAGAGGGAGGAGCTGGCAGAGGTGGCTATAGCGGAAGCGGACCCAGGGGCTTCCGCTATCCAGGGCCCGCTGAAAACGGAT
>FWWL01001927.1_pt1 | contig 14601 bp, 13 predicted proteins | sample 2228331 | NCBI WGS metagenome assembly FWWL01 (sample SAMEA103939775, study PRJEB20133) | metagenome
GTTCCTGTGCCAGCTTCCACCAGATTGACAATCAGACAATAATTAAATATACTATGAATATCATGCTTAGTAAATAGATTATCTTATAAAGCATTTATAAGAAAAGGGGGAGCTTTTAATGGCGGATAAATCAACAAATCAGAACAATCCAGACCAACCTGAGTGGCAGAAGCCAAATGATTCACAGGATAAAAAAACACATGAGACAAAGGAAACTAATACATACTGGGAACAACAAAATACCTCTCTTGATCAGGTCAATGGTGAGCCACCGATGGAACCAGTTAACCAAAGCCAGGAGGTATCGCATCTGCAGAATGTAGGGAAATCAAAAGGAATGATGATATCCGTATTGGTTGTTCTCCTCGTACTGGCTGTGGCTGCGGGAACTGCTTACGCAAACCGATTTGTACTATTCAACAGCTTCGCTAAGATGACCAAGAGTCCGGCGCAGTATTATGCTTATGTAGAGAAGAATAATGTGGGAGCAATCGTCAATAAAATAACTTCCTATGAAGAAGCTTCTACCCTGGCAGACACAGATTACGCCTACAAAGTCAGCTCTGATGTCAATATCAACCACGATACCGTTGATTCCTTGCTGCAATCCTCCCTTGGAATGGGGTTAACTGACGTAGAAGCATTGTTTGGAATTCCACTTGAGAAGATAAGTCTGGATGCGCTAGTAGGCTCCGACGGTAAAACAATGAACGAGATCCTTGAATTAAGCCTGAACGATGTTAAACTGATTACAGCCGAAATGTTTATCAATCCGGCGAACAGCAAGACCCTGCTTCGCTTTCCTGAATTAAGCTCAGCATATTTGAGTCTTACAGAGGAAACGGAAGAAACTGCAGACACCTCTGTATTAAAACTGATAACTGCTGAACAGAATGCTGCGTTGATGACCAAATATAGCGATCTCATCATCGATGACATCAGTCAGGTTACGATGGAGGAAGATATCGTTCTGTCCCTTGGGTCCTTATCAGAGACCTGCACGACTATGAATGTCCTGATGACCGCAGAAGACCTCTATCAGATGGAGATGGAAACGATAACTGCACTTAGAACTGAGGAATATATCATCAGCTTATTACCTGGTCTTAATACCACAGAGGACGAATACCAGACTTTATTGGATAATTTAGAAGCAGAGCTTAATCAATCCAAAGGCAATCTGGAAGACCTGCAGATGCTAGTATATGTAGATTCCATGGGAAGAATCTTAGGCCGTAAAATAACCTCCGAGGATTCCGTAGCTGCCATCGGATATTCCGTTTTATTTGGCAAAGAGGATCTGGAATATAATTTCTTCCTGACTGATGATACCGGTTCTTCCGTACTTAATATCACAGGTAGCCAAACAGAGAAGAGTGGAGTAAAGGACGGTGTAGTGAACGTTACGTTCAATTCCTACGATGAGACCTCTTCCGATCTCTCCTTTGACGTAACTTATGAAGATCTACGAACAGAAGTAAAGGATAATCGCCACTACCAATATGGTAATGTTACTATATCTTCCCTAGAGCTAATGGGCATACAGATTATTATGGATTTCGATACCTTGGAGAATGCCCAGATCTGCAAGACGACCTTCCAGTTAGGAGCAGAAGCTTTGGTCACAGTGGATACCAAGACAGAATATCTCGAGGAATTTACTGTCACTGCACCACCGGAGACTGCTGAAGTTTATAGTACTGCTCAGGCAGAAAGCTATGTGGCTACCTTCAAACTTGATGAATATATTGCTAATCTATCCGAACAGTTTGGAGTAGATCTGCAGAGCCTTCTTGACTATTATCTCATGGGCTCCAATTATTAAGAATAAATACACGACAATTAAGAGCTGTTTGCAGTAAGGAGATTAACATCTTTCGTATGTAAGCAGCTTTTTTATGCCCTAGGCTCCAATTTTTAAGAGATATTTTATAATAAATTTCTTTTTTTCTATAATTGGATGTGCTACACTAATAATTAGCAAATATTCGGATGAGATCAAGAATTAGAAACTAGACAAAAAGTGAGGTTACCCCATATGCCGAAGCAGACAAAGCTGGATGAACACGCAGTCATTTACCAGCCTAGAAAGGTACTGACCGAGAAAGAAAAGCTGAAAGATATGAATTTTAATGATAAGGTTTCCTATCTCTGGGAATATTACAAGGTACATGCAATGGTTACTATCGCTGCAGCAGCACTTATCATATACTTCATTCATGAAATTGTTACTCCGGACATAAAACCGCAATTCTACGCAGCTCTTATTAACAGTACTGTGGATTCAGAGACCTTACAGGAATACAGTGATTCCTTTTCAGAGTATTTAGAACTAGACCCGACCAGGCAAAGTGTGGAATTGAATGATCAGTTTTATTTCTCCACAACTAGCGATTACGCTTCCCAAATGCAGCAGATATTAAGCACTTATATTGCAGCATCAGAGGTTGATGTTATCATAGCTCCGGAAACAGATTTTCAAAGCTATGCTTCTAATGCATTTATGGCTAAATTATCTGATGAGCTGCCTACTGATGTTTACAGTTCCTTGACTGATTATTTTTACATTACAGATACCACAGAAGATGCAGAAAAAAACGCCTATGGTATCTATCTTAACAATACTGATTTATTCAAAGATCTAGAGTATAATGGTGAACCTTATGTTCTTGGTATTATACCTAATTATATGCATGGAGATAATACCGTTGAATTTATCAGTTACTTATTCAAAATCAAATAGCCAACGAGTGTTAATTATATAATAATCGTTATTCACTATGATAGAATACAGATAAGCTGCAGGCCAAAGCCTGCAGCTTATCTTATATACCCAACCCTATATGGGGCCTTATTTTAACATTGATATCCGGCTTTGTTCTATCCTCTGCCAGATGGAGTTATTTTGCATTGATATAGCCCTGTGCTTTTAACAGCTCTGCAGTGAGTACTGCGCCACCAGCTGCACCACGTACAGTATTGTGGGATAAACCAACAAATTTGTAATCAAACAGTTTATCTTCACGTAATCTTCCAAAGCATACGCCCATTCCATTCTCATAATCACGGTCAAGGTTTGCCTGAGGACGATTGTCTTCTTCAAAATATTTAATGAACTGCTTCGGTGCACTCGGTAAATCAAGTTCCTGCGGAAGCCCCTGAAACTCAGCCCAGGCTTTCAAAATCTCTTCCTTGGAGGGTTTCTTCTCAAAGGTTACAAATACTGCCGCGGTATGACCGTCTGACACAGGCACACGGATACATTGAGTAGTAATGATAGGCTCTTCTGCTTTTACGATCTGACCATCTACTACCTTGCCCCAGAGACGTAACGGTTCCTGCTCACTCTTCTCTTCTTCACCACCGATAAAAGGAATTACATTATCTACCATTTCCGGCCAATCTGCAAAATTCTTACCCGCTCCGGAAATCGCTTGATAGGTGGTTGCAACCACTGTCTTAATCCCGAACTGTCTCAATGCATGTAGAGCAGGTGCGTAGCTCTGTATGGAGCAATTAGGCTTCACAACAATAAAGCCTTTTTCAGTTCCAAGACGTTTTTTCTGATCTGCGATAACATCAAAATGCTCCGGATTTAATTCAGGCACAACCATGGGAACGTCGGGTGTCCATCTATGAGCACTGTTATTGGATACCACCGGTGTCTCTGCCTTTGCATATGCTTCTTCTATTGCTTTGATTTCGTCCTTTGTCATATCTACGGCACTGAATACGAAATCTACACTCTTACTTACTTTATCAACTTCATTCACGTTCATTACGATGAGGTTCTTTATGGTCTCAGGCATCGGCGTTACCATCTTCCAACGGTCACCTACTGCTTCTTCATATGTCTTTCCAGCGCTTCTCGGACTGGCTGCTACAGTAACCACTTCAAACCAAGGATGATTTTCCAGCAAAGAAATGAAGCGCTGACCAACCATACCGGTTGCCCCAAGGATACCTACTCTTAATTTAGTCATTTCTATTCCTCCCACTTGTTCTTGTACGGCGTACATCTGTCTTTATTGTAAGTATACTATACCCTAAATCCAGAAAAAATCAACAATTTTTTATTGGAATCCATTAACTTTGTTAACATGTTATATATTATGCCTATTTCTTATTCCTTGTTTGGATAATTATACTATAGATTAGCGCTCTTCACTATGCTCTGAATGCTCTTTAACATGCTCTGAATGCTCTTTCCTATACTCTGAATGTTCTCCATCATACTTCTCTATATGCATCTGGTACTCCTCTAGTAGAGATTTTAGATCCACCATGCTCTCAATCTCATTCACACGGCTCCGAAATCTTGCTGAACCGGGATATCCTGTGATATACCAGGTAACATGTTTCCTCATCTCACGGATAGTAATCATTTCACTTTTATATGTTAAGGATAACTGGGCATGTTTTAACATCATTTCCTTTACTTCCGCAAATTCCGGCTTAGGAAGTATAATGCCCTTCTCCAGATAAACTTTGATCTGCTCAAATATCCATGGGTTACCTCTGGTACCTCTTGCCAGCATGATAGCATCGCAGCCTGTCTGCAGTATCATCTGCTTTGCATCCTGTGGTGTAAATACATCACCACTTCCTATGACAGGTATTGATACTGCTTCTTTTACCGCACGTATTATTTCCCAATCAGCTTTCCCACTATAAAATTGTTCTCTGGTACGAGCGTGGACTGCAACAGCAGCCGCGCCGTTCTCCTCTGCAATCTTAGCTACTTCTACCGCATTGATGGAATCCTCATGAAAACCTTTCCGAATTTTAACTGTGACAGGTTTATTGATGGCTGATGATACCATGCGGACAATCTCACCGATGAGGGTCGGGTTTTTCATTAAGGCAGAGCCTTCTCCGTTATTCACTACCTTTGGAACCGGGCATCCCATATTGATATCTAGGATATCAAAATTCCGGTGTTCTATCCGTTTTGCAGTCTCACTAAGAATTACAGGATCCGCACCAAACAGCTGCAAAGCAGCTGGGCGTTCCTCCTCATGTATCATGAGCAGACTTTCCGTATTTTTATTATTATATTGTATTCCTTTAGCACTGACCATCTCCGTATACACAAGGTCAGCACCCTTTTCCTTGCACAGCAAACGAAATGGCAGGTCGGTTACTCCTGCCATGGGTCCTAAAAATAAATTGCCGTTTAATTTCACATTGCCGATATTCAGGTTCATTCTATGTTTTCTCCAATTATAAGATCCAGTTTAACACTTCTCCGATAAAGCATATCATAGCCAGCCAGAATTAATAATGATATTTTTCTGGTAGCCTTAATAACATTTACCAAGTTATCCTGCAAAAAGTTACTTCACTACCACAACCTTTATCTTCGGTTTTTATCACTAAGAATCTTTAATCCCTTCAGAGTAAGGTTCGGGTCATAAATCTCTATTACATCCGTAGCATCAGAAATGATTTTTCCTAAACCTCCGGTTGCAATAACTCTACAGTTTTCAATTCCTGCTTCCTTCAACATTCTCTTAACGATATATTCTGTCTGTCCGATACATCCGAACACGAGACCGGCTTGCATGCTGGTTATAGTATCCTTCGCAAGAATGGTATCCGGCATAGCAATCTCTATCTCCGGCAGCTTCGCAGTCTCATTCCATAATGCATTCGCTGCAATGCGAAGTCCGGGGCTTGTCACAGCTGCTATGATGGATCCGTCCGCTGTAATCAGATCATACGTAATCGCTGTACCAAAGTCAATAACCAGTACCGGGCCACCGTAGATCTCATAGGCTGCGACTGCATCTACGACTCTGTCTGCCCCTATTTCCTTCGGATTTACTGCTGATATCTTAATTCCAGTCTTTGTACCGATGCCTACGATCAATGGTGTAATTCCAAGATATTTTATAATACCGGAGGCTAGAGAATGCATTATTTTCGGCACCACCGATGCAATCGCAACCGAAGTAATCTCTTCAGTTCCGATATTTCTTGCTTTTAACAGATCACACAATACAAGACCATATTCATCTGAAGTTCTCGCTGTATGAGTTGTCAATCGGAAGCTTGCCTTCATATCTGCGTCTTCAAAAACACCCAAGGTAATGTTTGTATTTCCAACATCAATAACCAATAACATAATACCCTCCATTCTGCCGCTTATCATTCACCTTTTTATAAGTTGCTTCTACTAATCATGTCTTAATTATTCTTCCGATAATAATTCTGAAACGTCTTCTCCTAAGAAAAATACTTTATAATATAATCCCAAAGCTTCTAGGAGCTCTGCCTTTTCTCTTTGCAGCTGTTTGATTTTTAGTACGCTTCCAATTTCATCATAGAGATAATCAGTCTCTTCTGAATTAACCTTAAAAACCAGGTTTCCATCTTCTTCAAATTCTAAGGATAATAATCCACCAACATCTTCCGTAAATAAAACACACATAATTTTTAATTCTTGTCTGATCGGTTCCGGAAGCATCTTAAAATCATCGTTCATCCAGAATTTCTTTTCATATGCACTGCTCGCACATAAAACTACTTTATCCTGATACATAAGTTAAACTCCTTCTTTACTTCATAACATACTGGGTGATTATTAATCCAAGAACGATCAGTACAACTCCCATCATAAGATAGGTCATACCTGTTGTCTTACTCTTTGGATCTTTCATCGTTTTCACACCATTCATTATATTCATCAAACCACCTGCAATGCAGGCTGTCAAGATGGCAATCTTGTTATATTGATTTTGATAAATAAATATTAGTGAAACGATCAGAGCTACCCCTGCAATCACATTAATTATATCACTTTTCCCAAGAATTTTCCAAGGTTGTTTTTTTCGTCTGTCCATAATGGTCTCCAATCAAATGCTTGAGTTCAGATCAATATAATTATTAATGAAGTTGTTTTATTCCTAATTGAAGCTCTGCTACCCGGCAGACTATGAATTACGGTTGAAATACGTACAGCGTGGCTTTATAGGAAAAGTCCACGCTGATTAATATTAATTTCCTAATGTAGCTACCATGACAGCTTTTATCGTATGCATACGGTTCTCTGCTTCATCAAAGATTACATCTGCAAAGCGTTCAAATACTTCTTCCGTTACTTCTTTACCCTTTACTGCAGGCAAGCAATGGAGGAAAATTGTCTTATCCTTCTTGGTACGTGCCAGTAAGGAATCATTTACCTGATACGATTTCAGGATTGTAATACGCTCTGCTGCCAGATCCTCCTCACCCATGGAGCACCATACATCGGTATATACCGCATCTGCTCCTTCGATGGCATCTAGCTGATCCGATATCACTATCTTGCTACCGGAAGCCTCTGCATATTCTTCACAAAGAGCGACTAAACCCTGCTCCGGCCACAAGGACCTCGGTGCAAGTATGGTAAAATGAATTCCCATCTTAGTAGCACCAATCATCAGGCTGTTTGCCATGTTATTACGGCCGTCACCGACATACACAAGTTTTAACCCTTTTAGCTTACCAAACTGCTCTTTTAAAGTCAAGAAGTCTGCTAAAATTTGCGTAGGATGATCCATGTCCGTCAATCCGTTCCATACGGGTACACCACTATATTTTGCCAGCTTCTCAACCGTATCCTGAGAAAAGCCGCGGAACTGTATACCGTCAAACATCCTACCAAGCACTCTAGCTGTATCTTCAATGCTTTCCTTATGCCCTAACTGGATATCATTCTTACTTAAGTATTCCGGATGTCCGCCTTCATCGACACAACCCACCGTAAAAGCACAACGTGTTCTTGTAGAAGGTTTTTCAAAAATTAAGGCGATATTCTTACCCCTCAGGCTGTTACCTGTAATACCCTGCTTCTTCTTCGCTTTTAAATCAGCTGCCAGATTTAATAAATAATCTATCTCCTCTTCGGTAAAGTCTTTTAATGTTAATAAACTGCGTCCCTTTAAATTCATATGAACTCCAATCTGCCGCCAGGCGGACCATAAATGAAATATGTACACATACGATTGTTTATATTTATACCTTATATGTGTGTATTTATACATTATTCCAATTTTATCAGATTGTCAAGTCAAATTGTTATGAAGGATTACAAACCCTAATTCCAGGACATTATCTGGTACATCTTCATTTTCATAATGTTCCAGCATTCTGACATATAAGGTCTGAAAGAATTCATTTTCTGCATAAACTTTATATTTTGGAAGCCTTACCTTCTTCGCGCAGTATTCCAATATCGCATAAAACAAATCTCCATATCTCCAGTTCTTATCTAGCTTAAAATAGGATGCAATCTTCGGATATACATCTTCCATATATCTTCTTAACACTGAGCCAGAGGAATCCATCTTACTTACCATCAGCAAGGCTTTCATCTGTTCCTCCTTCAGACTGGTCAAAGAATCTAAGTAATCCTTCTCACCCTTAGTGGATTCGATATAATATTCACTGCCTGCCAGAGTCCTTAATGTACGCAGTCCGTCATAATAACCCAAGTTAATGTTACGAACTGCTTTCTTTTTATCAAATTCTAAAACATTACATAGATGTGTTCTAGGTGCTATGTTTATGATATTAACGTCCTCCGGTATCCTGATCCGCTTTTCCATACCGGGTCCATAGATACGGATTACAATAATATTCTTATAACCTCTTTTGATCAGCATGTCAATGGGTACATTATTCGTAACCCCACCATCCAGATAGGTCTTTCCATGCAGCTTTTCATTTTTAAATAAAGGGAAATTGGAACTGGCCATCAGATAATCCTTCAGGCATCCATCCGCTGCCTCCTTCACAGAGATATCCATCTCCTTCATATTGCTGATACTGAAGGTGCCCATGATAAAATCAATCTCTGAATCTCTGATTTTCTGCTCATCCACGTTCTCCTCGATCAGTTGTTTAAAGGGAGTAACATCAATTCCGCCTTTGACAAGAAACTTCTTGCTTTCCTGCCTTACGGTCTGGATACTGAGCTCTTTAAATCTCCGTTTTACCAGCTTATTCATCTCTTCATCATCCACATTCATAATTCTTGAATAGCTGATGTTTTTCCATAGACCCACAGCTTTCTCATAGTCTCCCATACACATCAACGCCCCGTTAAGAGCGCCAACAGAGACTCCGGCCACCGCTTTGATTTTAACTCCGTATTCCAACAAAGCTTTCCATACACCGATCTGGTAGGCACCTTTTGCACCGCCACCTTCCAGAACCACTCCATATTCTCTTGTTAGATCAATCCCTGGTACCAAAGGTTTCCCCTCCCCTATCGTTTATACTCCTGTGTACTTATACGAAAGCTGCCATAAACCGTTGTACAAGACATTAGGTTCCATGACAGCTAATTTGTTAAAACTTTGCAGTTCAATACCTATATTATGCATGATAAAATCAAACCTTAACCTAAAGCATAAACCATTAGAAATGATGTTAAATGCTGGCGACTTATTATAAGTTGGATAAATTCACTTATGAATTACGAATATAGTTTAGGACTGAAAACAGCATGTTTGACGAGCGTTAGCGAGGAGTTTGCGATTTTTCAGTCCTGTTATACTATAGGAGTAATTCATTAGTGAATTCCAACTTCATAAATGAAGCCAGCATATGAATATCATTTCTGATGGTTTTTATATAAAATTGATTTTATCATGCATAATACAATGTATGCACTGCGAAGTATCAACTAATGAGTAATATATTCTGCAATTAAGTTTTGTTCTAATATTTCTTTTGACGTCTTTTTTAGTAACATTGCTTTTTCGAATTCCTCTGAATAAAGGTTTGCATCTACCGGGTCATTTGTGCCAATCTTCCAAGCTCTACTGCCTTCAAAGGTGCCTCCTCTTGATATCTCAAACATGACTTCATTTTCAGCAAAAGAACCCTCCATGAGGTAGGTCGTAAATGCTACGAAACCATCTTTGGCATTCGCTAAATCCTGCCCCAGAACAATGGATTCATCTAGGGTAATTCCCATAATATTTGAAATAGTAGGCAAAAAGTCAATCTGTCCGCCGGTTGTGCTGACGGTTCTTACTACACCACTTCCCGGCACATGAATGATCATTGGAATATTGAGCATCTCATCATAATCATAGGTTCTTCCGATAAATTCTGTCATACGGTCTTGAACCTCATCCATACCACAATTCAGTCCATGGTGGTCACCATAAAAAGCAATGACTGTGTCCTCATAAAGTCCTGCTGCCTTTAAATCCTGAATGAACTGTCCGATCGCTTCATCTGTATAATGAACTGTCTCCAGATAATCACCGAACTTGGTTTCCTCATCCTCCGGCAACAGATCAAGGGTACGGTACTGATCTTCCAATATAAATGGATGATGATTTGATAAGGTTACCGCAAAAGTAAAGAACGGGGCCTGAAGTCCTTGCTGTACTGATACCAGCTGTTTAAACATGGATTTATCGGATACACCGATACCGATAATCTCATCCTGGTTCAGATCCTCCATACTGTAAAAGTCCTGAAAACCCTGGTTTGGATAAGCAGCCTCCCGGTTCCAGAACTCTCCGATGTAGCCGTGCATTGCAAATGAATAATAACCCTGCGCCCGCATCAGCCAGGGAAGTCCGTTGAAGATGTTATCCTGATACAAGCGATATATTTCGCCATCCTCTAAGGGATATAAGCTATTCATACTGGTAAATTCCGCGTCTGCTGTATTACCTTTACCCGTATTGGTGAAATACTGGTCAAAATAAAGTGTATCCTGTTTCATTAAAGCATTCAGATTCGGAGTAACTTCCTGACCGTTATATTCTATACCCAAAACAAAATTCTGGAAAGCTTCCAGTTGTATTACAACAAGGTTCTTGCCTTCTCCGATGCCATGATAGTAAGGGCTTATTTCTTCCGGTGCAACTTCTTCTAGCACCTCTAAGATCTCTTCCTGCTCCATCACCTCTGTCTCCAGATTATCGGAGATGGTTTCATAGATATCATTTACATGGCTTGTAAAGAATTCCATACTGTTAACGGAAGCAATCGCTGCCGAGTTGAACGGATTCGAAATCAGCAACACAATAACCGTTACCAGCGTAACGATGACATATCTCAACTTCTTCCAAGGCAGTAATTTTCGAAGCTTATCAACGGTCGCATAATTCTTAAAGCATATATATGCAAACGGGATATCTATAAATAATAAGAAGCTTGCTGGAATTAAGGTTGCAAGAAAGCTTGCCGGTACTGCTGCCACGGCTTTTGCCTGCCAGAGCTGTCTTATGGATACTGTCTGGTTATAATAATTATAATACATCGTATCCGCGAACATCAACAGACTGAAGAGGAAATAGATTACCAAGAAAATTCCACGTTTCCTCTTTAAAGCGCTACTGTTAAAGCAAATAAAAATTGTACCCCAAACGATCAAGCTTAAAACAATCATAATAAATTCCATATTATTAACTTCAATCAACGCATAATAAACAGCCATCTTAAATATGAATAAAAAGGCTATCAAATAAGGCGATGCTAATATCTCTTTTAACTTTTTCATACATTCCCTCAAATTAGTCGTTTACGACCATCAAATTCATTTATTTTTTTTGCCTAGATTATAATATATCAACATAGTTCCAGAATCAAGAAGAATTATCTTAATTTTTTCTTAATATCGCTAATTAAGAGTATATTCTAGTATTCTTCATTCTAACCGTCAAGTTTTAATTTTGTGAAAAGTATCGATAAACACTCATTTTCCTTCAAGATAGCAATAAATGTCCTAAATCATCCTCCACATTCTCCACATTCCCGACTCCCACAGGAAAATAGGAACAATGCTGCAGATAACTCTGCAGCATCTAATATATAAACGGTGCCATTAATGATTAATCCACATAACCTGCATGCGATTCAGTAACAATCAATTTAACACCTGATATTCCCTGTATCTTAATCTTAGTTCCCTTCTCAATAACATTACCCTCTAGAGATCTCGCTGACCATACCTGACCGTCAACCGTCACCTGGCCTACTGCATTTATATTATCAATCCCAATGGTAACCAATGCTTCCTTACCGATGACACCCTCGTAATTCGTCCTAGATCTCTTCGAATTAAAGTATTTAATCACTATTGGCCTTGTGAAATACAGCAGTATTATGGAGACAACAACAAACACAAACAATTCTATCATCAGGTTATCAATAAAAAGCGACACGATGAAGGCAACTAAAGCTCCGCCTGCAAACCATATGGTAGTAAGTCCCAAGGTCATCATTTCAATGAATATCAGCACGGCAAGAATAATTAACCAGTAAATTGAATTCGTCAACGCAATTCCCCTTTTCTCCTTAATTTCCTTAATTTTACTTGATAACGATTTATAATACAATAGAATCGCTAGTTTTTTAACCATATTCTAACCTTAGCAAGTATTTCACAACAAAAAATGCCTCTACTGTGCTAAATATCCTTAGATACTTATAGTAATGGCATTGTTTTCGTTATGTATACTGTTTAATTACAATTTCTGCGTATTATTATCCTTGACTCCGAGCTGGATGGTAAGATTACCGTTTCTACAACGGAGTGCATCGATTAATTCTTTCTCAGAAGCGCCATCCTTCATTATGATATCATAGCTGAGTTCAAATAAAGTCCCCATATTGGTTGTCTTAACCTTCTGCATCTGATTATAGCTTGTGTATTTATCAAACAGGTCATCAAAGGCTCCTGTATAGTTCATATCCTCGGGGACGGTGATCCGCAATCTCTTCTCCATCTGTTTCACTATGCCATAACCGGTTTTCTTGATTACAACAATCGCAGTGCCGACAAGAACGGCAACAACTGCTCCAAGGGTCAGATACCCTAATCCGACTGCCAAACCGACAGCCATCGTTAGAAATACAAAGGAAATATCCTTAGAGTCTCCCGGCACACTACGGAATCTTACGATGGTGAAGATACCGGCCATGGAAAAGGCTCTTGCTAAATTACCTCCAATAAGAAGTATTACTACAGCTACAATGGTCGGTAATATTATGATGCTCATAATAAAGCTTGCAGAACGTTCTCTATTCGGTGTAGTCACAAGGTAGGCAATACTGATAACAAGTCCGAGAACTAATCCTACAAATACACTAAGTAATGTGGTTGTTATACTGATGGATACATCTGCTGTTGATGTTATGGATTGCAATATAGAATCAAACATTTGAAGAACCCCCCCTAAGCATATAATTTTGTCCATTCAAGATTAGTCGTGTTATGTAATATGGATCTTTTATACTCAGTCCCATATTTGGAAAAGGATGTAGGATATATTTTATACCGTGAAAGCAGCTCGGCTAACCACAATGGAATGGCTTCCTTAACTTTAACCTCCATTACCCATACACCTTTCGGGAGCAACAATTCCCCATAATTGCCGGTATCAAGTCCAACACTTTCACGTCTTGTTCTGATGTTAGTGTCAAAGGTGATACGGAAATTTTTATTCTCTATCCCGAACATCGCATTTCTGTCATAGGAAAGATAAAGTGCCGGTCTCAGATTTGGATATCGTTGTACCATAAAATCTATCTCATTTAAAATTTGTTCATTCGTTTGATTCAAGGCAACCGGTTTCTGCTTCGTCTCAAGATAATGATAAGCATCCCCTAAAGTGATGGTGGTTCTGCGTTTATTTACGCAGCCATTGAATTTCTTCTTAATCTCAAGATATACCCAGTCCTGTTTGCCGACTAGTCCATAGCTTCTTAATCGGAGTTTCTCTTTATAAGCGGGTTTCTCAATTGATTTGCGGATTATTGCATTATCCGGTGTATCGTAATAGATATTGCAGATTGAATAAGATTCTCCACTACGACTGTGTGCATCCGCTACCATGTACTCCTCAAGCTGAGGCTTAATCTGGCGGTATACATCATCATTTATAATGAACTTGATCTCATATCTATTAAAAACTTCAATTGCCACTTTGCTCATCCCCTTCTTCTCTGTCGTGCAGCCTCATACATCAAGATAGCCGCAGCAATTGCTGCATTTAAGGATTCTACCTTACCTGACATCGGAATTTTAATAAGGGTATCTGCTTCCCCAGCCGCCCTTTCGGAAAGGCCATTAGCTTCATTCCCAATTAAAAATGCACATCTACCACGGAAACTCCCTTCCGTATCATAAGGGATTCCCATAAGATGTGCTGCATATATGGTAAATCCATGTGATTTTAACTCAGCAAGAGTTTTATATAAATCCTGAGCCTGATAGAAGGGTACTCGGTAAATTGAACCCATGGTTGCTCTGATCACCTTGGGGTTATAGATATCTACCGTAGAATCACCAAAGATGATTCCTGTTATTCCAGCGCCTTCCGCAGTCCGTATCATAGTTCCCAAATTACCCGGATCTCTGATATCTTCTAATAATAAAAGGCAAGCGTCCTGGGGCTTTAATATATCCTCCAATTTATACTTGGACTGTTGTACTGTTCCCAGGATACCTTGGGGCGTCTTTGTCTCGGATACTTCCTTAAATACAGCGTCTGTAACGATCTCAAAATCCAGATCCTCAAAATAATCCGGACGATTCCTAAGCATCTCGTGATAAAAGCTCTCGGACACATAAGCTTTCTGAAGAAT
>FWWL01007609.1_pt1 | contig 14601 bp, 11 predicted proteins | sample 2228331 | NCBI WGS metagenome assembly FWWL01 (sample SAMEA103939775, study PRJEB20133) | metagenome
GATGCCTGTGACGGCTAAAGGTGTGTCCGAAGCGAAAGTGGTGGCGACCATGCTGGTGCCCGCCAGCCACCAAGGCAACTCCCGCCCTGCCGCAAAGTAGTGAGCAAGGCTCTGGGAAGCCCGCCGTCCCAACGCAACCCCAACACCCAAAGCGAAAACCAAATAGCCCCCAACGATAGCGTAATCCAACGCTGTCAACCCACCGTCCATGCCAAAACACCTCTCCACGAAAGCGTGCCCACGCCATAATTTTGGCGGTTGGTGAAGCAAAGGAACGCTTTGGAGGTGTTGACGATGTGGTGGGTGATTTTGAGTGGCTTGACGGCAGCGTCCCAAGTTTCCGCAGACCGCTTGGCTTGGTGGCGGGAAGCGAAGTTCGGCATGTTCATCCACTGGGGACTTTACGCTATCCCTGCTGGCGAGTGGAAAGGCAAACGCATCCCTGGCATTGGCGAGTGGATCATGCACAACGCCCAAATCCCCATCCACGAGTATGAGCAACTGGTGCCACAGTTCAACCCCACCGAGTTCAATGCCGATGAATGGGTGCAGTTGGCGAAGGAAGCGGGCATGCGCTACATCACCATCACGACCAAGCACCACGACGGCTTTTGCCTGTTTGACAGCGCCCTGACCGATTACGACATCATGAGCACACCGTTCAAGCGGGACATCATCCGCGAGTTGGTGGACGCTTGCCGCCGACATGGCATCCGCATCCAGTTCTACTACTCGCTGCTGGATTGGCATCACCCGCACTATGTGCCCCGACCCAAGTGGGTGCAAGACCCGCCAGGGCACCAACGGGATTTCAACCGCTACCTTGACTACATGTTCGGTCAAATTCGGGAGTTGTGCGAGAAGTATCGCCCCGACGGTATTTGGTTTGACGGCGGTTGGGAACATCCACCCCAAGAGTGGCGGGCGGAAGAGTTGCTGAAGATGATTTGGAGCATCTTGCCCAACGCTGTCATCAACAACCGAGCAGGTTTGCCCGCCGATTACGACACCCCTGAACAGTATGTCCCCGCTGCGCCCCCGCGACGAGGGAAGGAGCGACGATTGTGGGAAACCTGCATGACCATGAACGACACTTGGGGCTACCGCAAAGACGACTTCAACTACAAGTCAGTGCGCCAACTCATTCACACGCTGGTGGACATTGTGAGCAAGGGCGGCAACTTCTTGCTCAATGTCGGTCCGATGGCGAACGGAAAAATCCCACCCGAGCAAGTGGAGCGGCTCAAGCAAATCGGGGCGTGGCTGCGCCAAAACGGTGAAGCCATCTACGGCACTGAGCCATCACCCTTCCTCACCCATGTTCCACCTGTCGGTGGCTGCACAGTGAAGGGAAATCTTCTGTTTGTGCACTTGTTTGAGTATCCTGCTGAACCGATACAACTGCGAGGATTGAAAACGAGAGTGCGACAGGCATACTTGCTGCGGGACAAAACCCCCGTTTCGTTCCGACAAGATGGACTGGTGCTAACTTTGCACTGCCCACCAGTTGTCCCCGATCCCTACGACACCATCGTCGTTTTGGAATGCGAAGGAACACCCGAAGTGGAACGCGCCATCTGGCAAACGAAAGACGGCAGCGTGGAGTTGCATGCCCGCTTCGCCGAAGTGCACGGACAGACTGCTCGCTACGAATACGGGGGCGGGAAAGACAACATCGGCTACTGGACAGACGCCAACGATTGGGTTTCGTGGGAGTGTCTGATAGAGCGCGGTGGCACTTTCCGCGTGGACATCACCTACGCTTGCGACAAAGGCTCAGGCGGCAGCGAGTTCGTCGTGGAAATCAATGGTCAGAAACTGACGGGCACGGTGGAAGAGACAGGTTCGTGGACGAACTTCGTGACGAAAGCGCTGGGCACTGTCACTTTGCCTGCAGGTCGCTACACGGTTGCAGTGCGCCCCATCAAAAAGCCGGGGCTCGCCGTGATGAACCTGCAACGCATCAACTTCGTCCCGCAACCGTGAAATTGTGACGGATGCAAAACAACCGTTCGTCCGCAGGAGGCGGCGCCGCCGTTTTTGGTTCCTCGCACCGTGTCTCTCATCCCAATTTGTGGTAGCGTCGGGGCTCGTCCCCGACGATTATTGAAAACAACCGCTTCGTGCTCTATGTCCTGTGCTCCGTGCCCCTTACCATTTGTGGCATCCCCTTGTTCCCCGTGCTAAGTTTTGCCCAGCGAACCATCTTGGGAGTGAGACTGACGATGCAAAGGCGGCTTCGGCTTTTGACGAAATTTTTGTTTGCGCTTCTCGTCCTGTTCGCTGCTCTCTGGCTGTGGCAGGTGGGCAAAGAGTGGTTGACCTTCCAACACTTGCGGAATGTAGCAGGACGGTTGGGTGCCCGCATTGTTTCCGTAACGCCTTCGCCTGCGGTGATCGTGCAGCGGTTGCAAGCCTTGAACCGTTGGGAAACAGCCCAGATGGTCAGCCAACACCTTGTGGAGGTGCGGTCGGAGTCAACTTGGCTACCTTCGTTTTTGTTTGGGGAACGATTGTTGCTTATCGCTCAAGCGGAGGTCGTCGCAGGCATTAACATGCGTCGGTTATCTCCCGAAAATGTGCAAGTGCAAGGTGACCGCATTGTGCTGACCTTACCACCTCCGCAAATTCTCTCGGTGCGGTTAAACGAAGTCCAAACGAGGGTGTTTACTCGCGAACGCGGGTGGTTGGTGTTCACGCCCGATTCTGACTTGGAGCGAAGGGCGCGCTTGCAGGCAATTCAAGAGGCGCGCCAAGCCGCTCTGAGGAGCGATTTGCTCCCATTTGCTATGCGAAGGGCAGAAGAAAACCTGACAGCCTTTCTGCGGGCACTGGGCTTTCAGGAAGTGGAAATCCGTTGGCAACATCTTTTGCCAGAGGATACCCTCCAGCAACGCAGCGAGGTGAGTGGCGGATGGCGACGGTGACAGCAACTGCATTTCAGTGGGCGGGCGATTGCCTTTTGCTGTTGGACCAACGGCGATTGCCGCACGAGGAAGTTTGGGTGCCTTGCCGAACGCCCGAAGAGGTTGCAGAGGCTATTCGGGCGATGGTCACGCGGGGTGCTCCGCTCATTGGCATCACCGCTGCTTTCGGCATGGTGCTGGCAGCCCAACGGGCTGCAGAACAGGAAACGAAGATGACTGTCGCGTTAGAACAAGCAGCACAAACGCTTATCGGGGCGCGCCCCACAGCGGTGAATTTGAGTTGGGCAGTGCGACGGATGCTGCAAGTGGCAGCGGAGAACCAACACCTCTCACCAGATGAGTTAGCGATGCGCTTGGAAGCCGAGGCTGTTGCTATTTACCGTGAGGACTTAGAGGCGAACCAACGCATTGGCGCTTTCGGTGCTTCGTTGTTGCCAAAGGATGCGCGGGTGCTAACCCACTGCAACACGGGTGCGTTGGCAGTTTCCGACTGGGGCACCGCTTTGGGCGTCATCCGCACGGCTCACCAGCAAGGGAAAATCCGCTTGGTTTGGGTGGATGAGACGCGCCCGTTTTTGCAGGGCGCTCGGCTAACCGCATGGGAGTTGCTGAAAGCCAACATCCCGTTCAAGGTCATTGTGGATGGCGCCGCTGCATGGCTGATGCAACGGGGGTTGGTGGATGCCGTGATCGTGGGAGCGGACCGCATCACTCGCAACGGCGATGTCGCCAACAAAATCGGCACCTACATGTTGGCGGTCGCTGCTCACCATCACGGCATCCCGTTCTATGTGGCTGCCCCGACTTCCTCGTTGGATTTGGGTTTGTCAAGGGGCGAAGAAATCCCCATTGAAGAGCGGGACGAGGAAGAGGTTTTGGGATGGCGCACCGTGCGCGTTGCACCTCAGGGGGCACGCGCCTTCAACCCCTCCTTTGATGTCACCCCGTCAAGCCTTGTCACCGCTATCATCACCGAACGGGGCATCGCTTATCCGCCCTACGAGGAAAGCCTTCCTTCGTTGGCAGAGTTGTCACAACCTTCACGGGCATCGCAGTGAGCAGAAGCGTTCTGTTGCTAAAGCAATGGCTTTACAGAGCGCATCTTGTTCTTGCGCTTCCCTTGCAGGTGGCGTTGGCTGTGAGGAAGGAGAGGATGGCAAGGCATTTCGGATCATTGGGGGCAGTTTGCCAAACGGGAAACGCAGGAAGCAGTGTGGGTTGCTTCAACACTCCTAACCTTGTGCTCCCTGTTGCCTCTTTTGCGTTCAGGCAGAGTGACAGTGAGGTTGCTGTTTCAAGTTGACAGCATAGAGAACGGGGTCCGTGCGACTCATTGCGCAAAGCCTTCATGCATCACTGAGCGAGGGCAAACGAGCGCTCTTTTCGCTCTCCCTCGCAGCAAAAGTTAGTGCAGAGGGCAAAAAGTTAAGTCGTTGGCGCGTTAGACGCTAATTCCTGCTTGCTTTTCCACTTCGGGCAGCACAATGCGTCGCCCTTCTTCAGCGGACCAGTAGGCAGCGTAGGTCACCCGCACCACATCCAATCCCAACTCGCCGTCCGACAAGGGCTGCCGTTCAGGTTCCAACACGCATCGCACGAAGTCCTCAATCTCTTGTGGGTAGCCGTTCATGAAGTCCTCGTTAATGGAGGGGAAACTCCAGCCTGCCTTCGTCTCCAACTTTTCAGCGATGTATTCGCGCTCAAAGATGGACGCTTCGGGTGCGTAGGCAACGCAAGGGTTATTGGGGTTGATATGGCAAATGACTCGGCAGTTGTCGGCAAAGAACTCCATGACATTGTAGATGCCTCCCAAGCAGGTATCGTGGGCAGTCAGCACCCCAACGGATCCGTCCTCAAACTCCACGATGAGCGCCCCCCAGTTTTCCACATCTTTCCATGCTGTCACCAAGTAGTGGTGAGGCTTATCAGCAAAACCTTGCACTTTCGTTAAGTTCGCCACCTGTGCTGTGACAGCGACGGGGCGGATAGGTCTGCCGAGGCGGCGAAGACCTTCTCGGCGCTTGACAAACAGCATGGCACCTAACGGGTGCGCCCCCAAACGCAACAAGGCGCCACCGCCCGAAGTGCGCCAAACCATTGCGAAAGGCGAGTGGGAACCGCTGTGGGCTTCCTCGCCCCTCATGTAGAGCACGATGGCGTCCGCCGCGTCCAACAAGCGCAGCGCTTTTTGGATGGCAGGGGCGTAGCAGAAGTTTTCCGCGTAGCCCAACTTGACACCGTTTCGTCGGCATGCTTCCACCATCTCTTGCGCGTTTTGCACCGCCTTTGCATACATCTCCCGCTTTGGCACTGTTTCGCCCACGAGCACATTTTCGTCGGCGATGTCCTCGCCGAAGTAACCTGTCAATGGCTTTTCAACGACCACATGCTTACCTGCCTGTGCTGCGTCAATCACGGGCTGCTTGTGGGCATGGTTGGGCGTGACGACATCCACCAAGTCTATGTCCTTGCGGTCAAGGATGTAGCGGTAATCGTCATAGGCATCGGGAATACCGCGCTCGCGAGCAAAAGCCTCGGCACGCTCCTTGACAATATCAGCAATAGCCACCACTTCAGCAAACGGAACGGTTTTGTAAGAGTCAAAGTGGAACCGAGCAGCAAACCCAGCGCCGATCAACCCAACACGCACTTTGCGCTCCGTCACCGTTCATCCCTCCTCATGCCGAATGTTGGCTATCTAAAGATTGGCACTGCTGCCAGTAACTTGAAACTTTGAAGATGCGATGTCCCTGACAAACAGGTGCACCGCAAAGTAAGTCAAAAGGGCAACGAGTTCCAATATAGCAAACGCCCATTTAGCAGGGGTGGGAATTCTCTCGTGGGGTGAGAAGAAGGCTTCCACGAGAGCAGCGTAGAGGAGCATGAGCAGCGCACCCACTAACAGTGGGAAGGCTTTGCGCCCTGCCGCCACCGTCGCTGTCCAGCGGGGCAAATCGCCAGGGTGAAGCCATCGGTAGCCCATCGCTAACCCCGTTGCCGCTGCTAAGCAAAAAGCGGGCAGTTCAATGACACCGTGCGGCAAGATGAAGCCCAAAAGTTCTGTTAAGGTGCCTACTTGGTGGCTGACAGCAAGGACCCCACCGACCAACTTCCCGTTGACAAAGAGCACATACAACGACGGCACCATTAGCAAGATGCCCAACCCGAAACCCGTCAGGGCTACGCGCCAGTTGTTCAGCAGGATAATCCAGAAGGCAAAGGGACGACCCATCAAAGGGAGCCAGTCGCGACCTGGTTGGTGCCGCTCTGCGACTTCCCGTAGCACGCTCATCATTTGCTCGCCCAGCCACGAGGAAGCGATTTCGGGGCGGTGCAAAACCACAAGAAGCGTTAACGCTGCGCTTCCGAAAAGGACGAGTGCTGCCAGCAACACAAAAGCCGCGTGGGCAACGACGGCGGTGGGGAAGTCATGCCAAAGGAAGCGAAAGAAAGTTCGCCATACCTTCATTCGCTCCAAAGGCGGTTGCGCATACAGCACGCTGTAACCCCATCCCACCAGCCGATGCAGTGGGCGGTTGGAAGCCAACGGATTGGCAGACGAACGAGCCAGTTCCGCTGCTGCCAGCCGATACAACTTGCCCAGCAGCAAAAGTTCTTCTGCGCTCAGTTGGCGGATGGAGAAACCTTGCGCGCGGCGGACGAGGTGCTCCAGCGTTTGCCACTGCTCTTCTTGTTGGCGGGCGCGTTGACGAGCCCGTTCAGCAATCCGTTCGCTCAAGTGACGATTGGCGAGCAACGGTAAATCCCTCCCGCCTTATCGCCTTTCAGCGCGCTTTTTGAAGTGCAAATCGGCAAAGTCCATGTAGCGCTCCCAGTCGTATTCGGTCAGCGCGTGAGCACCTGAGCGGATATGGTAGCCAATGGTGCCCATAACGGGTTGGTTCAAGGGCGGCATCTCTTGGGCAGGCAAGCCGTCAGTGCCCAACAGTTTGTAAACGGGGTCAGCCGCTTTCGCTGCCAGAAACTCGCCCCGCGGGTCTGCCCACAGGTCTTCGTCCGCGCTGGCGACATAAACAGGGCGCGGCGCGATAAGCGCAATCAGCATGTGTTGGTCTATCGGCAAGTCGTCTTCGCGATTGTTGTAGCGCTTGAAGTTCTCGCAGAACCAGTGGGGGAAAGCGGTGTTGATGATAGCCACTGTTTCACCGAATCGGCGCCGGCTAAGAGCAGCCCCGCCGCAACCTGAGTTGTTGGAGATGACGATGGCGAAGCGCTCATCTTGCGCCCCTGCCCACAGCGCGGTTTTGCCCAAGCGGGAATGCCCCAGAACAGCCACCTTTTTCGCATCCACATCAGGGTCACTCTCAAGGTAGTCCATCGCTCGGCTCAATCCCCATGCCCAAGCGCTGATGGCACCCCACGCATCAGGAGGGCGTCGTTCACCGAACAGTTTGTCAAAAGCAGCAAAAACGCCGTGCTGAAAACTGCCTGGGAAGTCAGGTGCAATGTCGCCATAGTAGGCGGTCGCAATCCCATAGCCGCGAGCAAGGATTTTGTCAATCGGGAACGAGCGTGCCTCAAAGCCACGCGACTGCTCTGGAGGCGTGACCCACTCTCCTTTGAGGAACACAGGTTTGATGCGGATGGCAGGGTCTGGATGCACAGCGTGGTTGCCGAAGAAATTCAACAGCAAAAACACAGGCACTGGGCGCGGTGCATCGTTGGGCAGGTAAATCAGCAGGTCCATGCCCGGACCGTTCGGATCACCCGTGAAGTGGATGCGCACTTGCTTACGGGTGGCTTTGCCGCCTAAGGCGCTGCGGTCAAGGTCAAACACCGTCCATGTCAAGTTGGCTGGTCTGCCCAGTGGGGCGCGCCCATACATGTGGGTGCGGAACAGTTCCAAGATTTCGGGACGCCGCTTCTGCCACCACAGTTCAGGAGTGGTCACTTTCGTTCCGTCTTGACAAACAAGCGGGTCAGGGAGGGTGTAAGGAGGCACTTTCGCTTCATCGTAAATCACTTCTGGGCGCCGCTCACTTAACTTCTTGACCAGTTCGGGATTGGCTTGCCATCCCGGCTGCGCATCACCAACCGCTTGCAGCACCGCAAGAAACACTACCCACACCATTTCTTTCGCACCTCCGCCTTATGCGCCGGCTTCGCCTTGCAGCACACCGTTTTGGTTTCCCGGCGGATGCGTTTCTCAACGCACCGCACCAAAAATTCGGCACATCGGGAGATGTGCCCTCCAGCAAAATTGGTTCCAACGCAACCAGTTTCATTTTGCCAACAACTGCTGGCGCGCAGCAGCGAGGACGGCTGTCATCACTTCTTTCAGCGGCACCCGATACTGGAGAGCGCGGTGGCGACAGTCTTCGTATTCGGGCGCAATGTTTACAATGGTGTCGCCCAACTTCGCCACTTTCACGCGAACGCTGCCGTAGGGGGTATCAACTTCCACGATTTCGCGGGGGAGACACAATCGTTCCACTTCTTGCACCCGAACGCCCAAAGTGGTCGTCTCTCGCAAAAGGATGTCCAACACTGATGGCAGCACAGAAGCGTCGCAGAGAGCGGAGAGAACGACGGCGGGACGATTTTTCTTCATCTGTGCTGGTGTGAGCCACACATCGCGAGCGCCCGCTTCCAGCAGCCGCTCCATCACAAACCCCGCCAGTTCACCGCTCATGTCATCCAAGTTCGTTTCCACAACCGTTAGCCTCTCTCGTTCCAACGCGAGACTATCAGGCATTTCGCCAACGACCACGCGGACAACATTCGGGAAAGGCAAGTCCCGCTTCCCCGCCCCATAGCCGACGCGCTGGGGCGTAAACGGTGGGGGCGCCCCGAAACTTTTCGCTAACCCTTTCAGCAAAGCGATGCCCGTTGGAGTGACCAATTCAGCATCTATGTCCAACGGATAAGTCGGCACGCCACGCAGCAACTCCATTGTCGCCGGTGCTGGCACGGGCAACTCGCCGTGATGGGTTCGGATGCGCCCGCGCGAAAACGGCAGTGCGGAAGCGTAAACCGCTTTGACGCCCAAAAGGTGCAAGGCGTAAACGGTGCCAACGATGTCTATGATGCTGTCCACCGCGCCAACTTCGTGAAAGTGCACTTCGTCTATGCCAATGCCGTGCACCTTCGCTTCCGCTTCGGCGAGGAGACGGAACACAGCGCAACTTTGCTCCTTCACTTCTTCGGGGAGTCGGGAAGCAGCGATAAGGCGTTCTATCTCGGGCAAAAGTCGCTCGTGTTGGTGCTGCGTGGTTTCAATGGAAACTGTTGTTGCAGCGAGGTTGCCTTTGCGAATGCGTTGAGCGCGCAAAGTCCATCCCGAGAGGGGCAAAGTTTGCAATCCCGCTACCAACGGTTCCAAGGGTGCGCCTGCGTCTATCAGTGCACCTAAAGCCATATCGCCACTGATGCCTGCGAAGCAGTCAAAGTAAGCAACTCGCATCTTCCTTTCCTCCTGACAGGAGCATCCCTTTCAACTTCGCCGCTCACGGCTTTCCCAACAAATCCGCCACCATTGCTGCCAACCACGCCTGAATTTTGGCGTCGGTGAAAAACCAGATGAGGATGCTGAGCATCCATAGTGCTACTAAGCCTTGCACCCACAGCGGTAATGCTTGTTTCGGTTCCGCTCTTGGGACTTTGCGTCGCCGCGTCACTGTTCCTTCGCCTCACTTACTTACGACCTTGCGGCGCTGTAAACTTTGCCACAGAGTTCAGAAGGAGTGACGGAAGATGCAACGGCGCGAGTTTTTAAGAGCCATTAGCGCTCTTGTAGGAGGTGTTGGGAGCATGAGTGCAGGAAACGGTAGTCTCCCGCGACGCCAGTTGGGCAAAACGGGGGTGGAAGTCTCCGCCATCGCGATGGGTGGCATCGTGGTAATGAACCTTTCCCAAAAGGACGCGGACGCAATGGTGCGTTGGGCATATGACAACGGCGTGACCTACTTTGATGTCGCTCCCACTTACGGCGATGCGGAAGAGCGACTTGGTCCCGCACTGAAGGGGCTGCGCGACAAAGTGTTCCTTGCATGCAAAACGGAAAAGCGGGACAAAAATGGCGCAGCGGAAGCGCTCCGACAATCCCTCAAGCGACTGCAGACGGACTACTTTGACCTTTACCAACTGCACGCTTTGCGCACTCGCGAGGATGTGGAAAGCGCCTTCGCCCCCGATGGGGCAATGGGTGCGATTTTGGAGGCAAAGGAGAAAGGGCTTATCCGCTTCGTCGGCTTCTCCGCTCACTCCGAAGAGGCGGCACTGATGGCGCTGGAGCGTTATCCCTTTGACACCATCATGCTCCCTGTCAACTTTGCTTCGTGGCTGAAAAGTGGCTTCGGTCAGAAAGTGCTGGCAAAAGCGAAAGAGATGGGAGCAGCCGTCATCGCTATCAAGGCGCTGGCGAAGACCTACTGGACAGGTGAGCGGAAAGTCCCCAAGTGTTGGTATGAGCCCTTGACAGACCGCGAGCACGCTTTGTTGGCGCTGCGGTTCACCCTGTCGCAAGAACCTGTGTGCGTGGCAGTGCCGCCGGGGGACGAAAATTTGTTCCAGATGGCAGTGCAATTGGGCAAGCAGTTCCAACCGCTAACTGCAGAAGAGTTAACGGCTCTGAAAACCCTTGCCGAGCCGCTGACGCCCGTGTTTCCTTTGCGGGATTGAGGCACTGGGGACAAAGACTAACGACGCTTCTGTCTCACCGAACGCCACCCATGTCCCACATCAGTTGTTCCTGCTTTGTCAAGGGAATTGGTCCGAGGAAAACGCCTTGCGGGGAGACGAGCAGCATTTGCCCTCGGGGAACCGCGACACTTTGTGCGTCCACGAACACGATGGCGCTCCCTTGATCAACGGAAACGATAACCGTGTCATCAGGGCGACGGGCGACACTCACGAACCCGTCAGGCGCGCAAACGATGTTGACAATTCCGCACCGCAGTGGGAGAGGGAAGCGGCGCTCACCCATCGGAGGCGGTGGGGTGCCCACCCATATCCGTCCCCGTTGCAAGATCAGCAGACGAGCCGTTGACAACTGCACTTCTGTTTCAGGCGCTAACTTCACGCGGGCTTTGTAGGGTGACCAAACAAAAATCGCCATCGCTCGCGGCGCTGTGCGGACGCTGCTGCCCAAAGGCACCAGTTCGTCCACCTTTAGCGATTGCCATTGCCCATCAGGCAACCGAGCCTCTGCTCTCCCACGCAATTCCAAAACCTTTAGCCCGAACTCTGGCGCGGGTTGAGCAACTAACCATCCCACAAAAGCGGCAAGTCCCACCCACCAACCCACGAGCCGACCAACCATAGCGTCCACCTCGCTTTCAACCATGTTCGTTACCGTTTGCGTTGCCGTTAACATTTTGTCAATGCTCAGCGGACAGGGAGTAACTCGGGCACTTCTTCTTCAAAGAGGTGCTTGCTCAGCCGCAGGTGCTGAGGGATGGGGATAGGATAGCGACCATCAAAGCAGGCACGACAGAACCGCTCGCCATCGCCACCGACGGCTTCAATCAACCCTTCCAAACTCAAGTAGCCGAGGCTATCAGCGCCGATGTAGCGGCGGATTTCTTCCACATCCAATTGGGCAGCAATCAGTTCGCTGCGGGCTGCCGTGTCAATCCCGTAAAAACAGGGGAAGCAGTAGGGGGGCGAACTGATGCGGACATGAATCTCTTTCGCACCTGCTTCCCGCAGCATGCCCACGATGTTGCGGGTGGTTGTCCCGCGCACGATGCTGTCCTCCACAACTACCACTCGCTTGCCTTCCAAAATTTCCCGAAGGGGGGTCAGTTTGATGCGGACGCCCAACTCCCGTTGGCGTTGGCTGGGTTGGATGAAAGTGCGGTGAATGTAGCGGTTCTTGATGAAGCCTTCCGCATAAGGAATGCCCGACGCTTCCGAATAGCCTAAAGCGGCGGGAATGCCCGTGTCGGGCACGGGAATGACGAGGTCTGCGTCAGCGGGATGTTCGCGGGCGAGGATTTGCCCCATCCGTCGCCGAATCATGTGAACATTGCGCCCGTAAAGGTGACTATCGGGGCGGGCGAGGTAAACGAACTCAAAAATGCACAGGGACGGACGAACCGTTTCCGCCCACCGAACGATGTGCAGCCCTTTCTCGTCCACAATGACCATTTCGCCAGGCTCCACATCCCGCACATAAACCGCACCGACAGGATTGAGCGCACAGGTTTCCGATGCAATGACCCAGTGGGAGCCGTTCAACTTTCCAATCACCAGCGGACGGATGCCGTAAGGGTCGCGGACAGCCAGCAGCAGGGTAGGGGAGAGAATGACCAACGAGAACGCTCCTTGCAATTGCTGCATGGCTGCCATGACCGCTCGCTCAAAGTCCACTTCGTCGTGGCTCGCGATGAGTTTGGCGATGATCTCGCTATCGCTGGTGCCCTCAAACCGAAAGCCGAGGCGCTCCAACTCTTGCCGCAATTCCAAAGCGTTGACCAAATTGCCATTGTGTGCCAATGCGAAAGGCACTCCCCGATGATGCTCCAAAAAGGGCTGGGCATTAGCAGGCAGCGAAGAACCCGTTGTGGAGTAGCGGGTGTGTCCGATGGCAATGTGCCCTGTCAAAGCGGATAAAGTTTCCTCGTCAAAAACTTGCGCCACCAATCCCATCCGCTTGTGGACGCGCACCGTCCGCCCATCGGCAACAGCGATGCCAGCGCTCTCCTGTCCTCGGTGTTGCAGAGCGAAGAGACCAAAGTAAGCGATGCGAGCGACATCGTCGCCTGGTGCGTAAACACCGAACACGCCGCACTCCTCTGGCAGCCCCTCACTCAGCAAGGAGTATGATTGGCACGAATAAGGTTCGCACCCCATAGCCATTGCGCCTCCGCGCAGCAAATTGCACTGCTTTGCGATAATGCTTCCGTCCATTTGAAGCGCCACCAAAAGTTTACCACATCTCTTCACCACGCTGAAGAGCAAGGGAACATCGGTTCGTCAAGGATGGGACATAGGAGCGCGCAGCGCTATTAGGTCATTGACCGCTGTTCGGCAACAACTGCACTTTCAATGCTTTGCCTTCGCGCATCAATTGTAATGCCGTGCCGAAGCCATCCAGCGGCAACTGGTGGGTGGTTAACACACTGACATTCACACGCCCCGAACGCAATAGGGAGATAGCCGCTGGCAACTCACGGTTCAGCGAAAAACTGCCAACGATGGTGATTTCGTGGCGGTAGACGGTGAAGGGCGAAACAGGGATAGTGGCTGCGGGAGGGCAGACGCCGAACTGGAGGAACCGCCCGCCAACACGCACCTGCTGCAACCCTTGCACCACCGCTTGCGGGTTACCAGTGGCTTCAATGACCAAAGAGAAACCGTCAGGGGCAATCTCTTTGCCGTGCTCGCTCAACTCGTCGGGGGTCAGCGCAAAAGCAGCACCCAATTGCTTTGCCATGTTGCGCCGCGTTGGTGCGACATCCACAGCGACCACTTCACTGGCTCCGCGCAGAAGGGCTAACTGGATGAACAGCAGACCGATGGGACCGCAACCCAGCACCAGCACGCGTTCACCAAATAGGACGCCGACTTTGTTCAAACCGTGCAGGCAACATGCCAATGGTTCTACCCACGCTGCTTGTTGCGGCGTCAGCCCTTCCGCAGGGTGCACATTTTCTGCTCGCACGGCAACGAACTCCGCAAAACCGCCAGGCAAGTGGACGCCGTAGGCGCGCAGGTGACGGCACAAGTGGTCGTTGCCCTCGCGGCAAAAGGCGCAAAGACGGCAAGGGATGTTGGGATGAACGACCACAAAGTCACCAACTTTCACATGCTTCACCTTGCTGCCAATGGCAACAACCTCACCGCCAAACTCGTGTCCCAGCACGAGGGGAAGGACAGCGGGGAATTCGCCCTCAAAAATGTGTCGGTCTGTCCCGCACACGCCACAAGCGGGAACGGCAACGATAACTTCGTCTTCCTGCGGCGTGGGATCAGGCACATCCGCAACTTGCCAAAGGTGTGGACGCTCTACCACAACTGCCCTCATGGTCTTCTCCCTCCGTTAGCACCAACTTGCTCCACCCCTTGTCATGCCCCATAGGTCGTCCGAGTGAAACTTTATTGCAGCAGGCAAAGCGCAAAAACAAAGTTGTCACTGGTTCCCTGAACGGAGCAAGGGCGTGGCAAGAACGCAGAACAACTGCGTTTAGGTTTGATTGCTGCGATGGAAGCAAAGGTAGCAGCGTGAGTGCAACAACAATGGTAGACTGATGGAGGCTGCCGCTTGCAGCAAGGACACCATTCAATGTGACTGCTGTTGCGGTTTGAGGAGGCGATAACGATGCGGTGGTTCTGGTGCGCAATGGTGGTTGTTTTGGTGCTCGGTTTGGCGCAAGGGCAAAACCTTGTCCCCAACCCCTCGTTTGAATCGGGGCGCGATAGCCCCGACAGGTGGCGATTGACCAATGGGCAAGGGGCGTGGGAACTCTCCAGTCGCAGCGGGAAGCGTTCCATCGCTGTCACGGGAACGGGCAACGATAGCAACGCGTGGGAATGCGTTGGTTGGCGCCCCGAGCCGGGAAAGTGGTATCTGGTTCGCTACTTCGTTCGCCGTGACCCCCAAAGCAGCGGTGGCACGCCCATCACGGGTTTTTCCACCGCCAATCGCGATGCGTGGGATGTCCCCAGCGATGGCAATTGGCATTTCCGCCAGTTTGTCTGCCGCACGCCT
>FWWL01007614.1_pt1 | contig 14596 bp, 11 predicted proteins | sample 2228331 | NCBI WGS metagenome assembly FWWL01 (sample SAMEA103939775, study PRJEB20133) | metagenome
TTCCTCTCGGGATCCGGGTTGAAGAGGCACAGCCACTCCTCGAAGCCCGGTCCGGTGTAGCCCTCGGCGAAGAGGAAGGTGGTGGAGGGGCTTCCGAGGCCAGCCACCGCGTGTCCCCCCGCCCACTTCCCCTCGTAGTTGAAGTACATGGGGCGCTCGGCGGCCAGGGGCAGGTCGCTCTCCAGGAGGATGGAGACCTCCCTTCCCTCCCCCACCGCGGAGTTGACGAAGAGGGTGCGGCGGGTCCTGGGAGGGACTTCCAGTGACTGGGACAGGGCCTCCCCCTCCGGGAAACAGTAGGTCACCCGCGCCGTGGCCTTCCTCTCGGGATCCGGGTTGAAGAGGCACAGCCACTCCTCGAAGCCCGGTCCGGTGTAGCCCTCGGCGAAGAGGAAGGTGGTGGAGGGGTTGTTGGGTCCGCCTTCTCCCGCCTCGACCGCCAGGAGCAAGGGGTCCTTTCCGATCCGGAGGTCCTCGACGACCAGCCTTCCCTGTCCGTCCCGCGAGGCGCGCGGAACCGGCTCTCTCCGTCCGGTCAGGTTGTCCACCAGGAAAACGGAGCCCGCAGCAGGGTCCTGGAAGGTCACCGTGGCCCGGTCCTCCGCGTCGTCGCTCTTCCATATCCCCAGCGCCAGGCTCCCGTCGGGACAGCGGAAGCAGTGCGCCTCCAGTGTGGTAGGGGTCCCGCAGGTGACGGAGACGGCTCCCGGCTCAGCGGCCACGGCAGGCCCGAAGAGCTGCTCGAAGGTCCGCAAGTAATGGAAAGCCGGTTTGGCCCGGAAGGCGCGGTCCAGGAGTCCGTAGCGGTCCCAGGGATTGGTGAGGTCATCCCTGAGGCTGTACCAGAAAACGCGGTCCGCGGAGGTGCCGGCGTAATTGATCATGGTGCGCAGCAGGTAAGCGGCCTGGGTGTCCTCGTCCACCCCCGGAGGGGAGTCACCGCAGGTGGTCCACCCCACCTCGGTTATCCACACCTCCAGCTCCCTCGCGGTATACCTGGAGACCAGCGCGCGCACCAACTCCACCAGCAGGCGGCACAGCCCTTCCTTGGGCCGGTAGAGGTCCTCGTCCGGCTGCCCCTCCACCCCGATGGTCTCCGCGTAGGGATGATAGGCCACCGCGTCCACGTGATCCGCGGCCCCGCGGGCCAGGCACCTCTCCAGGAAATCGTAACCCAGCCCGGCCACGCCCCCCATGACCACCCTGGCCTCGGGGTCAGCAGCCCGGATCTCCTCCGAGGCGGCGGCCAGCAGCTGGAGGTAGCGGTCGACGTCGGGCTCGGGCATCCAGAACTGGGGGATGTTCTCCTCGTTCCACACCTCCCAGGCGGACACGGAGCCCCGGTAGCGCCGGCATACCGTGCGGACGTACTCCCGCCATGCCTCCATGTCCTCCGGAGGGTAGTTCCAGGGATTACCGCCGTTAGCCCAGGGCGGGGAACTCCCCAGGATGCCCAGCACGCGGATACCGCGCGACCTTGCCTCGGCCACCGCCGCGTCGGCCCCGGAGAAATACCAGACACCCCTCACCGGCTCCAGGTCGGCCCAGGCGAAATCGCAGCGCACCCATCCCGCCCCGGCCTCCGCCAGAGCGTCCATCTCTCCCTCTATCTCCTCCCGGGGATAGAGCTTGAGGTGGCTGGAGACCACCCCGAACCTGCTCCCCAACCCGGAGGGAAAGCCCTCCGCCGCGAGGCCCGCCTGCATGACCGAAATCCCCGCGGACGAAGGGGGCAACAGGAATACGGCGCAGAGCAAGGCGGCAAGGGCCGCCACCGCCAGGGCCGGAAGGCGGCCGGTGAAGCGACGTCCGGGCATCCTCACGGGAAAAGCGCGGCGCCGGACATCCCGCGGGAGCACAGCCGACGGGTCCTCCCCGAGCCGCACCTCCTCCCGGCGGGCAGAGAACACGACCGCGACCGCGAAAGACAAGCCCAACGACACCCCCGGGGCTCCGGTGACGGGTTCACCCTCGATATCATCCCGCCGTGACACTCAGGGATATCGGCATGCCGCCGCGCCGGGTTTATCCGGTGACTCCCTGAGGCGGACGGCGCTCATGAAGGGGGAGCGCATATGCCTTGCGTCCACCGGGCCACCGCGGGAACGGCAGGTCGACCGCGGAAGCCGCCCCTGCTCAGCCCACCCGGTGCCCTCCCATCCGCGCCTCCCGGATGCGCGGTACAGGTCGAAAGCCGGCTGTTTCCTCAGAGCTCGCCCAGGGACTTTCTCACCAGCTCGATGAGGTGGTAATTCTCCAGGTCGGAGGCGGCGGCCACCTTGCGCAGGTTGAGGACGCACAGGGGGCAGAGGTATACCATGGCCTGGGCTCCGTGTTCCACCGCGTCCTTCACGTTCCGCTCCTTGATCCGCATGGCTCTGTCCCGGTCCCGGGGCATCATGGGGGAGCCGCAGCAGAGGGCGAAGCGCCTATCGTATTCCCTGGAAACCCTTTCCACCCCGATGAGGGAGAAGAGCTCGTCAAGCCACTCGTCCTTCCAGGGGGTGTAGCGCGAGGCGCACGGCTGCTGGTAGGCCACCCTGATGCCCAGGGGTCGGACCTCGGAGCGGCGTTCCTTAACCTGATCCAGCAGGAACTCGATGATGTGCACCGGGCGGAAGGGGACCTCGACCCCGTAATCCTTGATCATGGAGGCCAGGAGGGCGTAGCAGTCGTCGTGGTAGAACACTATTTCCCGAGCACCGCTCTCCGCCAGGTTGGCCACCACCCGTCCGGCGCCCTCCCGAACCGGGGAGTGGAAGCCCAGGTGAACCCACCCCACGTTGCAGAAGTAACGACCCCCCTTGAGGAAGGTGCATCCCTCGAAGAGGCGGCCTTCGAAGAGGCCGGGCACCATATCGCCCACGCTGCACAGGGAGATGACCGGCCGGCCCGGCTCACCCTCGATCACCTCGCTGGGGGCGTTGGGGAGGTTCCGGAAGAGCTGGATGTTCTGTTCCGGTATTCCCAGGACACCGGTCTCCTCCTGCCGCTCCAGGATGAGGTCGAAGGGGTTGGCCCCCTTCTCGCAGAACCAGTTGCAGGCCACGCAGGTCACGCACCGGCCCACGAATTCTGGCGTCTCGCCCTCCAGGAGGCGGCGGAACTGCTCCACGGACTGTTCGCGGTCATAATCCATGTAGGGACAGAGGAAGACGCAGTCCCCGCACAGGTCGCAAAGCTCCTTTTTGAACATCTCTCCCTCCTCGCTCGTTCGGGCCGGTATCCCGGGGGGGCATGTAATCTGTCTTTTGCTCATAAAAAACGCCGCCCCCTCATCCTACCACAACTTACCTTCGTTAAGAGGTGGGGCGGGCTCGGTGGCGCGGGGCGACTCACTATCGCCGAGTGAAAAGGCCGGGAGAATGCGTAAGTCAAACGGCGGGCGGGTTCTTCAGTGCGCGACGACCGGAAAGCGCCCAAGCATATACGGCCGCGGCCGCTCTGATTCAACTGCACACCGGCGGCTCGCCTGACTTTTCCTGTAACCGCCCTCTTCGCATCGCTCCACCTCCGGGCGCGGGGTAATCCTGGGCCACCTCGCCACGGCCGCGTTTCATTCTCCTTCTCCTTCACCCCGGGGCGACGGCATCCGCTTCGGAGGCCTGCCGAGGGAACGTGCGCGATCCCTATACCGGAAATGTCGCGAACCTTCCTCCTTCACCCTCGGGCGACGGTGTCCGCTTTGGATGCCTGCCGAGGGAACGTGCGCGATCCCTATACCGGAAATGTCGCATCCCGCTCCCACTCCTTTCGGGAAAAGGGCTTCGTCTGCTGCGCAGCCGGCGCGGGCAGGGCGCCGTTCGCTCAGGAAGAAGGCCGTCGGAACGAGACGCCTCCCCCCTCATCCCATTCCAAGAAGAAGGCCTGGGGAGGCGGAGGCCTTGATTCCCGGACTCCTGTGCGGTTGACGGCATGCCTCGTCCTCCCCAATCCGGTCGAGAACGCAACCCCGTAACCGGTGCTATAATCGAGAAGTCGGGCCAGGGGTGCGAGGAGGGGCGATGTGCGAGTTCTGTTCGAAGCACGGCGCGGGGAACCGCTGGTACCTCAACCCGGAGAACTTCTCGGAAAGGATGCTCGAGGATCCCCGTAGGGCGAAGACCCTGGAGAAGGTGGCCGGATGGGGCATCGAGTACTACATCGACTTCACCTCAAGGGTCACCGAGCTCATAGACTTACCGGTCATCGGAAAAGCGGTTAAGGCGGTGGTCCAACGCCTGGCCCCCGAGGAGCACGGAGGGCAGGTGGTCTCCCTGGAGGACGCCCTTCAGCTGCTCTCCTACGCCCGCGACTTCGTTCTCCTCCCCTGCGCCTGCCGCAAGCTGGTGGGCCACCGCGAGGACATGGTGTGCCTCAACTTCGGGCCGGTGAAGGAGCTACAAAGCCGTTTCCTCCCCGACGGGCCCATGGAGGAGCTCAGCCTGGAGGAAGCCCGGGAAGTGGTCAGGGAGTGCGACGAAAAGGGGTATTTCCACCAGGTGCTGTACGCCAAGGTCCCCTTCCCCATCTGCATCTGCAACTGCGACGCCCGGTACTGCACCTCTCTGAAACAGCGCCTGGCCAACGGGGTGGAGGTGGCCGTGCTCAAAGGACACGAGGTCTGCGCCGTGGACCCCGAGGACTGCCGTTTCTGCACTGAACCCCTGTGCCTCTCCCGCTGCCGCTTCGGGACCCTGGATTACGACCCGGAGGCGGGAAGGGTGCATGTGGACCCCTCCCGCTGTTTCGGTTGCGGCCTGTGCCGCAGCGCCTGTGCGCGAGGAGCCCTAACCCTGGTCCCCAGGGAGGAGGTGCCCGCCGCCGCGAGGCTGTGGTGAGCACCTCGGGGGAGGGGCATGGCCTCCCGGTGAGGTGATCGGAGACGGCCGCGAAAAGCGTTTTCCAGGTGAGGATGGCGGACTGCGACGGCGAGGACTGCGGCTTCCGCTGCCAGGAGATCTGTCCCCGGGGGGTGTTCCTGGCCGTCCCCCGCCACCGTGACCGCAGCCGGCACGCCGCGCGACCCCGCTACCGCATCGTCCCCCGGTTCCAGGAGCTCTGTGACGGATGCGGGGAGTGCGTGAAGGCCTGCCCGCGCGGCGGAATAAGGGTCTCGGCCTGAAAGGCGAGCACGATCGGCGGCCCGGAACTGCCCGCTTTCACCCCGGGGAACGCCATTCACCCGAGGCCCGTGGGCACGGAACCGCGCCGCGCATCCCGACCTCCAGCACCCTGATGCCCCTTTCGGTCAGACCACGCATGCGGCATCCCCTTCCCGGGCCCGCACTTTAGGAGGGCGCCGAGAACGGCCTCGCGGTGCGAGGACTCCGATGCCGGCGTCCGCATCGCGGCCACGTTCAAAAGAAGGTGTTTAACCACCAGACCTTCAGGGTATTAATTCGGTACTGAGCTGTCACATACAAGGAAGGGGACGCCGCCCTGGGTCCACGTTTCGGGCAGCCGGGGACCCTTCGGGAGGCTGACCGGCTACGGAGATGCGCGTCGAGGTCGACCGGGACGCGAACCGGGGATGGGACCGGAAAAAGGGGCTGCGAGAGGGAGTGGGGCCACGGCATACAAGGACGGCCGGGAAAACACCGCGGACGCAGGCCACGTGCCGGCCGCACCGACACGGGGTTTCAAACGATGATCAAAGGGGTCGGGGATTTGCCCGCGGTTTATTCCGTTTTGAGACGAACACTTATATGATTATGGAGATCGCTTCGGTCTGGGCTACAAGGCTTGGAAAGAGCGATTCGAGGTTGTTCCGGAGTAGTCGAAGGAGGGAGAGACATGGCGCTTACCTACGGGACGGAGGAATGGGAGAAGGCCTACCAGGAGCTGGTCAAGGAGAGGCAGGCCACGCAGTCCAAGCCCTACATCATGGGGACCCCGGAATGGGTGGCCCAGTACGAGGAGCTGGTGCAGAACGACGCGGAATACAAGGAAGCGGCCAAGGACTGGGAGGGTTCGGTGGTCATCAAGATCCTGGCCAAGCCGGAGATCGGCCTGGACAGCGACCTCTACATGTTCATGGACCTCTGGCACGGGGACTGCCGCTTCATCCGCATCGTCCCCCCCGAGGTCGGCGAGTCCGGGGACTACGTCATCACCGGCGAGTACGAACGCTGGAAGTCGGTGATGGCCAAGGAGCTGGACACGGTGAAGGCCATGATGCAGGGGAAGTTGAAGCTCAAAGGCGACCTCCCCTCCATAGTCCGAGCTGTGAAGGCGGCAAGCAGGCTGGTGGACCTCTCCGCTGCCACCGAGCCCCGTTTCCCGGACGAGTTGAGCCCCGAGGAGATAGAGGACCTGCGCAAGCTCCTGCGGGAAGCCAAGGAGAAGCTCGGCATCTGAATTCCCGACCGCGTAAGCGTCTCTCACCTGAAAGGGCCGGGGGGAGCGACTTGTGAGGCGCCGCCGGGACCGCGGTCGGGCGAGCTGCGAAGCAAGGAGCTGGACTCGGACACGGTCATTAAGATCGCGCCTTGTGTGCGGAGGGAGCGAGTTTTCCCCACCGGGCGCGGGGCTCCCGTGAGTAAGGGCGGAAAGCGGTAGGAGGTGTTCGGCATGGCATACGGTACGGACCTATCCTTCATCTACAAGAACTACACGCGGATAATCTTCGGCATCGACTCGGTGAAGGACGTGGGCGCGGAGGTGGACTACCTCAAGTGTTCCCGGGCCTTCATGGTCACCGACAAGGGGGTGGTGGCCGCCGGGCTGGCGGAGAAGGTGCAGAAGGCCCTGGGCAGCAGGTTCGTGGGCATGTACGACGAGGTCCCCCAGGACTCCGGCTACCACATCGCCAACCAGGCGGCGGAGATGGCCCGCGAGGCGGGGGCCGACTGCCTGGTGAGCGTGGGCGGGGGCAGCGTCATCGACACCGCCAAGGGGATGGCCATCCTGCTCAAGGAGGGCGGTAGGCTGGAGGACTACTCCGGCTTCCAGCTCCTCACCCGCCCCCAGACCCCGCACATCGCCATCCCCACCACGGCGGGCACGGGAAGCGAGGTCACCTACGCCTTCGTCCTCAAGGATTACGAGAAGAACCAGAAGCTCCTCTACGGGGACGACTACATCATCCCCAACACGGCCATCCTGGACCCGGTGATGACCCGGACCATGCCCCCCATGCTCACCGCCACCACGGGGATGGACGCCCTCACCCACGCCATCGAGGCCATCCACGCCCTGCAGGCGGAGCCCATCTCCGACACCATGGCCTTCGGGGCCATCCGTCTGATCATGGAGTACCTGCCCCGCTGCGTGGAGAACGGGGACGACCTGGTGGCCCGCGGGCAGCAGCAGATCGCCGCCACCATGGCCGGGGTGGCCTTCTCCAACGCCCAGGTAGGCCTGGTGCACGCCATGGCCCACAGCGTGGGCGCCCTCTGCGGCGTGCCCCACGGGCTGGCCAACAGCATCCTCCTCCCCCACGTGATGAAGTACAACCTGGACGAGTGCCCGGACCGCTACGCCTTCGTGGCCGAGGCCATGGGGGTGAGGGAGAGGGGCATGAGCGACGAGGAGGCGGCGGAGGCGGCCATCAACGCCGTCTGGGAGCTCACCAAGCGCATGGGGGTGCCCCAGAAGCTCCGCGAGGTGGGGGTGACCGAGGACGTCCTCCCCCAGGCCGCGGACATGTCCCTGAGCGACGGCTCGCTGGTGTACAACCCCAAGATGATCTTCGAGGCCGAGCAGGTCCTGGAGGTGTACCGGGAGGCCTTCTGAGGGCCCCCGGGGATGTGCTTTCGAGGAGTGCTTCGAGGAGGCGCCGCGGGGAGGCCTTCGCGAGGGATGCGGCCCCGGCTCGGGCCCCCGGGGATGGGCCGGGCAGGCCCTGGAGGTGGAGAGGGAGGCCTTCTCGCGAGAAGTTCGTCCGGGGATTCGAGCCGTGAAGGCCAAAGGGACAAGGACCGGGAGGCGGCGCGCAGGACGGCCTTTCCCCGGGAAGGCCGGCCTCCCGGGTAAAGGGCTTTCACGGGTAAAGGTTTGCCCATGATGAGGTCTTTCACAGCGGAAAGGAGGTAGCATGGCGGAGATCGAACTGGGACCGGGAGCGGATGAGGTCCCGCTGGCGGGGATGCTCGCCGAGATGCTCCGGTCCAACCTGGAGAAGCCGGAGAAGAGGCGGGAATTCGACAGGCTCAAGGCCAGGGTGCTCATCCACGCCGTGGACGCCGAGGCCAAGATCACCATGGATTTCGACCGCGGGAAGCTCACCGTCTACGGGGGGGAGGCGGGCAGGCCGGACATAGCCATCGCCACCGACTCCACCACCCTGCTGGAGCTGGCCAACCTCAAGATCCGGTACGGCCTCCCCTGGTATTTCGACGAGACGGGCCTCTCCGTGGTCAGGAAGCTGCTCAAGGGGGACCTCAAGATCAAGGGACTGCTCACCAAGCTGGGTCCCCTCACCCGGCTCACCAAGATCATGTCCCTGAGCTGAGGGCCCGGGAAGCGGCGGAGCGGAAAGCGTCCGGGGTGCAGCCTCCCCCGCCGCCCCGCCCCCGCGCGGGGGCGGGCGAGCCCGGAGGGGAGGGAGCTGGAGCGGCGCGGAGGCGGTCCGCGCCCGATGCGGGCCCGGGCGAAGCCGCGTCCGCAGGAAGGAAGGAAGGAGCACACCACGACGAGCGGAAAAGGGGTGATGGCATGGCCTACGGGAACATGGGCAAGGGGGTGGAGGTCGACCTGACCTCGGGCTCGGTGACCGAGTTCGAGATAGCGGAGGAGATCTACCGCGACTACATCGGGGGGGCCGGCCTGGCGGCCAAGCTGCTCTACGACCGGGGGAACCTGGAGGCGGGACCCCTGGACCCGGAGAACCTCCTCATCTTCGCCACCGGGCCGCTCACCGGCATCGGTTTCTCCGGCTCCAGCCGCCTATCGGTGGGCTCCCGCTCCCCCCTCACCGGGATATGGGGCCAGTCCTCCTGCGGGGGGAACTTCGGCCCGGAGCTCAAGCGCTGCGGCTACGACGCCCTCATCCTGAGAGGTAGGGCGGACCGTCCGGTGTACCTCGTCCTGGGCGACGACTCCCTCCAGATCGCCCCCGCCGAGGACCTGTGGGGTAAGGACACCTACCAGACCACGGACATCCTAAAGGAGCGGCACGGCAAGCAGGCCAAGGTCCTGGCCGTGGGCCCGGCGGCGGAGAACCTCATCCCCTTCGCCAGCATCGTCAACGACTACGGCCACCACTTCGGACGCGCCGGCATGGGCACGGTCATGGGGTCCAAGCGGGTCAAGGCCATCGTGGCCCAGGGCTCCAAGAGGATGGAGTACAAGGACCCGGAAAAGGTCAAGGCCATGCAGGAGGAGTTCCGGGAGCTGGTCAAGGAGAGCGTCTTCTGCGGGGCGCTCTCCGCCTTCGGCACCGGGGCCAACATGGAGGCCAAGATGTACGAGGGGGACGTGCCCACCCGCAACTGGGGACGGGGGCTCTGGGAGGAGGGGGCGGAGAAGCTCTCCGGCATCGCCCTGGCGGACAACTTCATCGTGGACCACGGGAGCTGCCGTGGCTGCGCCGTGCGCTGCAAGCCGGTGGTGGAGGTCAGGGAGGGGCCCTACGCCATGGGGCCGGGACCGGGGCCGGAATACGAGACCCAGGCCTCCTTCGGCACCCTGATCATGAACGACAACCTGGCCGCTTTGTGCAAGATCAACGACTACTGCAACCGGGCGGGGATGGACACCATCACCTGCGGGGCCACCATCGCCTGGGCCATGGACTGCTTCGAGGCGGGGATACTCAAGCCGGAGGACTACGAGGGCCTGAAGCTGGAGTGGGGCGACGTGGACGCGGTCATCGACCTTTTGCCCAAGATCGTCAACCGGGAGGGGAAGCTGGGCGCCCTCCTGGCCAAGGGCTCCCGCAGGGCGGCGGAGGAGGTGGGCGGCGGCGCGGAGGCCTACCTCACCGACTCCAAGGGCCTGGAGGCCCCCATGCACGACCCGCGCTGCAACTGGGGGGACGGGCTGGCCTACGCCGTCTCCATCCGGGGGGCCTGCCACGTCTCCAACCTCACCTTCCTCCTGGAGTGGGGGGCCGTCGAATACCCGGAGATCGGGCTGGACAAGAACTACCAGCCCCAGTCCGCGGAATACAAGGCGGAGGCCGTGGCCCTCACCGCCGACCTGGGGTGCATCCTGAACTCCGCCTGCTGGTGCGAGTTCCCGGGGACCATCTACTCGGTCACCCAGTGGGCGGAGCTGTTCAACGCCGTGGCCGGCTACGGCTGGGACTACCGGAAGATGATGGAGGCCGGGGCCAGGGTGTGGTTCCTGCAGCGCTGCCTGGGCCACATCTGGGGGGCCACGGGGGCCGACGACCGCCTGGGCCAGAGGATCATGACCCCCGTGGAGGACGGGGGGATCGCCGGGTCGGTGCCGGATATGGAGACCATGCTGCGGGAGTTCTACCAGTACCGGGGGATGACCCCCGACGGCATGCCCACCCGCGAGACCCTGGAGAGGTACGGCCTGGGCTACGTGGCCGACCGCCTGGGGCTGTGAACCTGATCGCTCGAAGGAGGAGAGGCCCGCGCATCCGGATGGATGCGCGGGCCTCCGCCCACTCGAAGAAGACCCATCTATCCGGTAGAGAGGCCGCACCCGCAGAAGGGAGGAGGTGCTGCATCGCTTACATATACCCCGTTCGGATCGAAAAAAGGTCGAGGGACCACCCGGGCGTCACCACAGCACCTGCAATCCGCGGGAAGGTTCCGGCAGCACGGAGATGTGATCGGCTGAGAGGCCACCCTGTGATCCCGACCGGACCTGCATGCCCGGTGGAAGAAATGGATGTTGTCCGGAGGCTCTACCCGGAGACCTTCATATCATGTCCCTTCGAAGAGGCGAGGGGCGCCGGGCAAGCGGGAAAAATGCGGGTGACGGGGGGGAGGAAACGTACTAAAATATTAACGCTCGCTTAATATTATCCGGCTAACAGCCCGCCCCCGTGGCTCCGCCGCAACGGAGGGCCGGGGGACGGGAGGGAAGCGGGAGTGGCATTGAAGACCGGGAGGATCGGGAGGGGGAGACCCGGCTCCAAGAAGAAGGGGCCGGTCTGCGGAAAGGATGAGGCTCAGGACACAGCAAGAAACCGTTTCCGCGCCGCTCGAATCTCATCCCCTGCTCCACCGTAAAACCGGTCGCCAGCCCGGAAATCCTTGGAGGAGGTGATGGATGGACGAAGCAGAGACGTACTTCCAGCCATAGCCGGGATGACCAAGGGAGGTGAGGTAATGTCCGACTGGAAGAAGGACGTGGAGGTCCTGGTCCACCAGGGGAAGATAAGCGTTCCCTACTCCTGGACAGTGGGAACCACCCTCAGCCGGTGGTACTGCGAGCTGCGCGACAACGGAAAGATCTGGGCCAACCGCTGCCCCGGCTGCGGGACGGTCTTCGTCCCCCCCAAGGCCAAGTGTATCCACTGCTACCAGGAGCCCCACGACTGGGTGGAGCTCCCGGGGACCGGGACCGTGGAGAGCTACACCGTGGTCCGCTACGAGGAGCCGAAACTCCATCCCCGCAAAGCTCCGTTCGTTTACGGCCTGATCAAGATGGACGGTGCCGACACCTGCCTGCTCCACTTCATCGACGAGATAGAGCCGGAGAAGATCAGGGTGGGCATGCGCGTAGTGGCCGTGCTGGAAGAAAAGCGCGAGGGCAATATCCTCGATATCCGGCACTTCCGTCCGCTGAGCTGATGGAAGGTGGTGATATTCGTGGAAAAAGTTGCCATAATCGGAGTGGCCCAGACCAAGTACGAGCAGAACAAGCCGGAGACCTTCGCCGAGATGGTATACGACGTGACCCGGAGAGCTCTGGAGGACGCCGGCATCACCAAGGACGATGTGGACAACGTGGTCTCGGTGTCCAGCGACTTCTGGGACGGACGCACCATCTCCAGCATGGCCATCCAGGACAGCGCCTGCTCCTACGGGAAGGACATCACCACCGTGGAGGGCGACGGGACCTTCGGATGTCTGTATGGCATGATGCGCATCCTCTCCGGTAGCTTCGGGGTGACCATCGTGGTGGCCCACCACAAGGGGACGGAGAGCAACATGAAGGGCATCACCAACTGCGCCTTCGACCCCCTGGTGGAGCGCAAACTGGGCATCGATGCCATATCCTCTGCCGCCCTGCAGGCGCGCCGCTACATGACCAAATACGCCCTGAAGGAAGAGCAGTTCGCGCTGGTGTCGGTGAAGAACCACGGGAACGCCATGCGCAACCCGCTGGCCCTTTTCCCCATGGAGATCACCGTAGAGGACGTGATGAACTCCCGCAGGATAGCCGACCCACTGAAGTTACTGGACTGCTCCCCGGTCACCGACGGAGCGGCGGCGCTGGTTCTGGCGGCGGAGAGGGAGGCCAAGAAGCTGACCACCCGCAAGAAGCGCGTGTGGCTTCTGGGCGTGGGACACTGTTCCGACGCCTACCGGCTGGGGGACCGCGACCTGGCCGATACCCGGGCTCTCAAGGCCGCGGCAAAACAGGCTTACTCAATGGCGGGGATCGTCGACCCCCTCAAGGAGATAGACGTGGCGGAGGTCTACGATGCCTTCTCCTACATGGAGCCCCTGTGGCTGGAGGGCCTGGGATTCTGCGACGACGGAAAGGGCTGCGAGTACCTGGAGCGCGGCTACTTCGACTTCGACGGCAGGCTTCCGGTCAACCCCTCGGGAGGTCGGCTCTCCGCGCATCCCGTGCAGGTGGCGGGCCTGGCTGAGCTGGCGGAGTGCGTGCTCCAGATACGCGGCGAGGCTGGAGACCGGCAGGTGGGCGAGGTGAACGTCGCCCTGGCCCACGGCATCAACGGCATGTGCGGGCAGTCCCACTGCGTTTGGATCCTGGGCAGATGAGGAGGTGACGCGCCATGGGTAAAAGAGTCGGGATCATCGGAGTAGGACAGACCCATCACGCCGCCAAGCGCCTGGACGCCTCCGGGGTGGAGCTCATCGCCGAGGCCGTCACCCGCGCCCTGGACGACGCCGAGCTGACCATCAAGGACATCGACGCCATCGTCATCGGCAACATGGACCACTTCGAGAACATCAACTACGTGGACATGTGGGCCGTGGACGGGCTGGGGGCTTTCATGAAGCCGGTCTTCAAGGTGACCACCGGGGGGACCACGGGGACCACTCTGGGCGCCTGCGGCTACTACCACTGCGCCAGCGGCCTCTTCGACGTGGTCATGGCCGTGGGGTGGGAGAAGAACTCGGAGTCGGACACCCAGGCGGCCATCGCCACCTGCGCCAACCCCACCCTGGAGCGCGACTTCTTCGCCGGGGCAATAGGTCCTCTTGCCACCGAGTACTCCATGTACATGAAGGCCTACGGGGCCACCGAGGAGGACGCGGCCATCGTCGCCGCCCGGGAACGCAACAACGCCCTGAACAACCCCTACGCCCACTCCCGCCAGGCGGTGACCGTGGAGGACGTGCTCAACTCCCCCATGCTCTCCTACCCCATCAAGTTCCTGGACATGTGCCCCCGCTCCGACGGAGCCTGTGCGGTGATCTTCGCCGTGGAGGAGAAGGCCAAGAAGCTCTGCCCCAGGCCGGCCTGGGTGCACGCCTCGGTGGTGCGCCACGACTACACCCACTTCGGGGACCTGGAGTGGACCTTCATGCCCACCCTGGAGCGGGCCTCGGCCCAGGCCTACAAGCTGGCGGGGATCACCAACCCCCTCAAGGAGATCGACGTGGCCGAGCTCTACCTCCCCGCCTCCACCTGCGGGGTGAAGTGGATGGACTCCCTGTGGTTCTGCGACCACGGAGAGGCCCCCAAGCTGGTGCGCAAGGGCACCTTCCACATGGACGGGGAGCTGCCCGTGAACCCCTCCGGGGGGGTCATCTGCACAAACCCCATCGGAGCTACCGGCCTCATCCGAGTGGGGGAGGCGGCCTGGCAGGTCATGGGCCGGGCTGGAGCGCGCCAGGTGGAGAACGTGCGTCTGGCCCTGGTCACCGGGTTCGGTGGGTGCAGCTGGTCGGACGTGATGATACTGGGGGCTGAACTACCGTGAGAAGGGAGGTGAGGGAAGGATGGCTCTAGGGATATACGAAGACAAGCGCAAGCGCACCCATACCCCGGAGGGTTACGAACTCCTCACCCACGAGTCCGGGCACCTGGAGTACGACTTCAACTGGCACCTGGGCTATTACTGGAGCAAGTTCCTGGCCGGACTCAAGGAGAAGAAATTCCTGGCCACCAAATGCGGCAAGTGCGGGTTCGTGTACATGCTTCCCCGCATGGTCTGCGGACGTTGCTTCGAGGAGATGAACGAGTGGGTGGAGGTTGGCCCGGAAGGGGTGCTGGAGGGGTTCACCATCGTGCGCTTCCCCTACGTCGACCCCAACCACGGCGGGATGAAGCAGGTCCCCTTCACCTCCATCTGGGTCACCCTGGACGGGGCCAATACGCGCATGATGCACTACTGCAACGAGACCGACGAGAAGAACCTGGAGGTGGGGATGCGCATGCGCGCCGTGTGGGCCGAGGAGCGCACCGGAAGCATCCACGACGTGGCCTATTTCGAGGTGATCCGGGAATAACCGCTCTCTTAGCCCGGGACCATCCCGGCGCCTTGCGCCGG